>OHBE01002435.1_pt1 | contig 13716 bp, 6 predicted proteins | sample 1577231 | NCBI WGS metagenome assembly OHBE01 (sample SAMEA3541506, study PRJEB24748) | human gut metagenome | biome: human gut; feature: human-associated habitat; material: faeces | place: China | collected 2012
GATCGTGTTACAGTTCTGCAAAGACTTTGCAGATTTCATATATTGGTATGCAGACCGCTGAGGTAGCAATTGCACCTAATATTAGAGTAATATTAAAAACAGACTCAAAAGCACTTGACGAGGTTGTGGTAGTTGCTTACGGAACACAAAGTGCTCGTACGGTGACCGCATCTGTATCTACTGTAAGAGCGGACGCTTTGAAAGATGTGCCAAGTGTAAGTTTTGATCAGATGCTTCAGGGACGTGCGTCAGGTGTTAGTATCACCACTCCGTCAGCAGGTGTAGGGCAGGCCCCGATTGTGCGGGTACGTGGTGTGAACTCGATTACTTCCGGTACTTCTCCTCTGTATGTTGTCGATGGAGTTCCTATCGAATCAGGCAATCTCTCTTATTTGGCTAATGCCAACGCACTGGCTGATATTAATCCGGCCGATATTGTATCTATGGATGTATTGAAGGATGCGGCGGCAGCTGCGTTGTATGGTTCGCGTGCTGCGAATGGAGTTATCTTGATTACCACTAAGCAAGGGCAAAGTGGTAAAGTCAAAGTAAGCTATGATGGTTTTGTCGGTTTCTCAAATGCAACCGATTTCTATGAAATGATGAATGCACAGGAATATGTCGACTTCAAGAATTTGGCCGTAAAGAACCGTTATGGGACAGATGAATTGTCACTGACTACCGGCTATGTTTCTCCTTATGGTAACAAAGCGTTTAACATGATGAAAGATGCCAATGGTAACTATGTAGATACTGACTGGAAAGATGCTGCCTTCCAAAACGGATTGTCACAGAGTCACTCTGTTGCTGTAAGTGGCGGATCGGATAAAGTGCGGTATTATCTGTCCGGTAACTATACAACGCAAGAAGGTATTGTGAAAGGTGATAAATATGACCGTTTGGGAGTAAAGGCTAATGTTAACGTGCAGGCAACCGACTGGTTGAAGGTTGGAATGAATACCAATGTGACAACCGGAACGACATCTTACGTAGATGCTGCCCGTAGAGGTTCCAACTTTGCGGTAGGAGGATTTCCGCGTCTGGCATTGATCAATGCGCCTAACTTGCCGATGTATAATGAAGATGGTACTCCCTACTATCTGGCTCAAGGTTTGGGTTATGGAGGGAATACGGTATTCAGTACATTCTCTAATCCGGCTGCCATTTTGTCTTTGGGCAATGGATTGAGTTCTGACGTAACCCGTTTCATCGGAGTATTTTATGCCGAAGCAACTCCGTTGAAGGGGCTGTCATTGAAGACTCAGTATGGTGTGGACTATGCACGTATTGAGGAACAGCGTTTCTGGTCTCCGCTGCATGGTGATGGAGTAAATAGCAAAGGTCTGGCAAATGCCTATAATACCAAGAACAACAGATGGACTTGGACTAATACGGCAACTTATAATTTCTCTTTAGGACAGAATAACTTTAATTTGCTGGCTGGTACGGAAGCGTCTGAAAGAAATAACTCTCGTTGGACCGCACAGCGTAAAGATTTACAAGATGATAAATTTGTTGTATTCCAAGGTCCTTTTGGTTCGGCAACTGCCGGTGGTAGCTTGTCCAACAATACCATGGTCTCTTATTTCGGACGTATCAACTATGATTATGCTTCTAAATACATTGTATCTCTTAACTACCGTCGCGATGGTTATTCCGCTTTGAGTGAGAAGAATCGTTGGGGTAATTTCGGAGGTGTTTCCGCTGCATGGCGCGTATCCGAGGAAGGGTTCTTCAAACCCTTGCGTAATGTAGTCGACGACTTGAAGATAAAGGGAAGCTATGGTGTGGTTGGTAACACTGATATTTACGATTATGCTTCGAAATCATTCTATTCAAGCTACAACTATGGTATAAACGGTACTTATGGCCTGGCTCAGATTGCCGATCCGAACCTGAAATGGGAATCTTCGGAAAAATATAGTATTGGTTTCAATGCACGATTGCTGGATAGAATCAGTGTGGACTTTGACTACTATTATACGAAGTCTTCCGATTTGATTCTGGATGTACCTCAATCACCGTCCAAAGGTATTCCGGGCAATATCATTACTACCAATGCCGGAAAGATGAAGAATAGCGGTATTGAACTGACCGTCTCGGCCGATGTGATAAGAAACAGTCAGTTTACATGGGAAACCAGCTTTAACATTACGACTAACAAGAACAAGGTGATCTCACTGGCTGACGGTGTAGAGAATATTCTGAAAGGGGATAATGGCGGTTTAGAGATTACGAATATCACTGTACCGGGAAAATCTATCGGACGTCTGTATCTCTACCCAACTGCCGGAGTAGATCCCAAGTCGGGGCGTAGGGTATTTATTACTCCAGAAGGTGACAGAACCTTACTGATGTTTGAAAAAGGGGGGTGGTTCTATGAAGATGGAACAGAATATGCCGGTGAATTTGAACCTGTTGATTGTGGAAATACACTTCCTACCTGGTACGGTGGTTGGACCAATAACTTCAAGTATAAAGGTTTCGACCTTTCTCTGTTTTTCCAATTCTCGGGAGGTAATAAGATTTATAACGGAACCAAAGCCAGTGTGAGCGATATGCGTTACTGGAACAACTCTAAAGATGTATATAAGAAGTACTGGACTCCGGAACGCACACATGCAGAGTATCCTATGCCGATATACGGTGATAATTACTCTAATGGTTCGGCATTGCCTATCAGCGACTTAGTGGAAAGAGGAGATTATTTACGTTTGAAGAATGTGTCACTGGGCTATACATTCAATACAAAGAACTGGTCGAAAGCTGTGGGAATCTCTGCACTTCGTCTTTACGTCCAGGCTCAGAACCTGTTTGTGATTACAGGTTATAGCGGTATGGATCCGGAGACACTAACCAACGTAGAGAGTGCGACTTTGTCAGGTGGTACGGATAAGAATACGTTGCCTCAGGCACGTACGTATACAATCGGTGTGAATCTGACATTCTAATATGGTTTTATAGTAACAGATAAAAGAAACTACAATGAAAAAGATAATTTTATTTTCGACATTATGTGCTTCTCTCTTTTTAGGTAGTTGCAGCAGCAGCTTCCTCGATCAGGAGCCTCCATTATATGTAAACGAGAACGATATTTTCACAAGTCCTACCCGAATCGAGGCAACTCTGAACGGCTTGTATGCTGCAATCAAGAACACGGGGACTAAGTCCTTGATGGGAGGTAAGTCCTATCTGGTGTTTGACAACAGGGGAGATGATGTTATTAATATCTCGAACAACCTGGTGACTTTGTTCAATACCTACAACATGAATGTAGGCATTACGGATGCAGAGAATGCTGACACTTGGACATACGCTTATCTGGCCATTAATAAAGTAAATACTTTCCTTCAGTCTCTTGAAGGTGCCAGGGAAGTTGCCGGTGAGAATTATGACCGCTATGTGCAGGAAGCTAAGTTTGTTAGGGCTTTGGCGTACTACTATCTGAATAATTTGTATCCGACTCCGTATTCTGTGAATCCCGATGCAAAATCTGTTCCGTTGCGTCTTACTGCCGAAGCCGGAACTGAAAACAACAATATGCCCCGCTCTACGGTAAAGCAGATTTATGAACACATTCTGTCTGACTTGGAGAACATTTCGGCATTGGATACCGAAGTGAATACTTATACAGGGGTCACACATGCTACTCAGGCTGCTGCCAACATGCTTAAGATGAGAGTTTATATGGCAATGAACGAATGGGACAAAGCCATTACAGCCGGAGAATTGGTGACCGGATATAGTTTGCCGGAAGACGTAACATTGATTTATAAGGCTCCGTACTTCAGTCAGGAGAGCATCTTCTCTTTGCCAATGGCAGACACTAATATCCCGAACACTCAGCAGTCATTGGCAGAATATTATTATGATGGCAAGATTATGCTGATCGATACAAAGAGCGGGATTATGTCAAAACCTGATTATTCGTTGGCTACCGATAAGCGTATCATAGCCTTTAAGGGAGAGAAAGACTTGTTGATGAAGTTTACGGATGCAAAAACTAAATTGCAGTGGGTACCCATCTTCCGTTATGCCGAAACATTGCTGGATCTTGCCGAGTGTTATGCAAACAAAGCCGGGGGCGAAGCTACGGCCAAAAGCCTGTTGAAACAAGTCAGAGGCCGCTCGGTGGATGCGGCTACCGATCCGTTGAACATCGATAATCTGTCGGGTGATGCACTGAAAGAGGCAATTTACAATGAGAAGCGCCTTGAGTTCATTGGTGAGGGCATTCGTGGTATCGACATTATGAGACGTGGTGAACACTTCATTAAAGTGGGCGAGAATGAAACGATCAATGTCGGTCCGTCCGATGAAAAATATACTTGGCCCATACCTCAGGTTGAGTTGTTGCTCAATAAAGATATTAATAAATAAATAGTCAATAAATAATAAAGAATCGCTCAGGTAGAAACACTTGGGCGATTTTTTCTTTTAGTATGTTACGAAAATAGCTATATTTGTCGCCATATTATAATAAGGTATAAAGTAGAATGAAAGAATTTGTAATATCCGAAGCCAAAGTCGAAACAGCTGTTCTGGTGGGTCTCATTACGCAGACGCAAGATGAACGCAAGACTAACGAGTATCTCGACGAACTGGCATTTCTGGCTGAGACAGCCGGGGCGGAAGTAGTGAAAAGGTTTACGCAGAAGTTGCCGACGGCTAACTCAGTGACTTATGTAGGGAAAGGAAAACTGGAAGAAATAAAAGAATATATAAGGATAGAGGCTGAAGAAGACCGGGAAGTGGGAATGGTCATTTTTGATGACGAACTTTCAGCCAAGCAGATACGTAACATCGAAGCGGAACTGAAGGTGAAGATACTGGACCGTACTTCGCTGATTCTCGATATATTTGCCATGCGTGCCCAGACTGCCAACGCTAAAACTCAGGTGGAGCTGGCCCAGTATAAATACATGTTGCCCCGTCTGCAACGCCTTTGGACTCACCTTGAGCGTCAGGGTGGTGGTTCCGGAAGTGGTAAAGGCGGTTCGGTAGGACTTCGCGGTCCGGGTGAGACCCAGTTGGAGATGGACCGCCGTATCATCCTGAACCGTATGTCGCTGCTTAAAGAACGCCTTGCTGAAATAGATAAACAGAAGTCTACCCAGCGCAAGAACCGCGGGCGTATGATCCGTGTGGCTTTGGTGGGTTACACCAACGTTGGCAAATCGACCATGATGAACCTGTTGGCCAAGAGTGAAGTCTTTGCGGAGAACAAGCTGTTTGCCACACTCGATACGACGGTGCGCAAGGTGATTATCGATAATCTGCCTTTCTTGCTCTCCGATACCGTCGGGTTTATCCGTAAGTTACCTACTGACTTGGTAGATTCCTTTAAGTCGACCCTCGACGAAGTACGTGAGGCCGACTTGTTGGTTCATGTAGTAGATATTTCGCATCCCGGATTTGAAGAACAGATTGAGGTGGTGAACAAAACGCTGGCCGATATCGGAGGAGGCGGGAAACCGATGATTTTAATATTCAATAAGATAGACGCCTATACTTATGTAGAAAAGGCGCCGGACGACCTTACCCCCAAAACAAAGGAAAACTTGACACTCGAAGAACTGATGAAAACGTGGATGGCCAAGATGGAGGACAATTGCCTGTTCATCTCCGCCCGTGAGAAAATCAATATAGACGAACTGAAGAGTGTGGTTTATCAGCGAGTGAAAGAATTGCACGTACAGAAGTATCCCTATAATGACTTTCTTTATCAGACCTACGAAGAAGAAGAGTAATTTGTAGTTTGTAACAAGAGGAGTATGGGAAAGACTTACCGTAGACTGACTGAAGATGAAGTGCTTCAGTTGAAGAGCCAGTCGTGTCTGGCCGATGACTGGAATAAGGTTGCAGTAGCCGAAGAGTTCACAACCGAATTTGTACATCACACCCGTTTCTCGAGGTGAAACTGGGAGTGTTCCATTCGGATTTTATCCTGCCGGGTGGAATCAAAAAACATTCCGGCCTGAGACATGTCACCCTGCATAATGTGACTGTTGGTGATAATTGCTGTATCGAGAACATCCAGAACTACATTGCCAACTATGAAATAGGAAACAATACTTTCATTGAGAATGTAGATATCATCCTGGTGGACGGCTTGACTCAGTTTGGTAACGGAGTAGAAACTGCCGTACTGAACGAGACGGGAGGTCGTGAAGTGCTGATTAACGACAAACTCTCTGCCCATCAAGCCTATATCCTGGCTCTTTACCGGCATCGTCCGGAACTGATCAGCCGGATGAAAGAGATTACAGACTATTATTCCAATAAACACGCTTCCGCGGTGGGAACCATCGGCAACCATGTGATGATTCTCAATACCGGTTCTATCAAGAATGTGCGTATCGGGGATTTCTGCCGGATCTGCGGGACGTGCCGTCTGTACAATGGGAGCATCAACAGTAACGAGTCTGCCCCGGTGCATATCGGACACGGCGTTATTTGCGATGATTTTATTATTTCCTCCGGTTCCCATGTCGACGACGGGGCCATGCTGACCCGTTGTTTTGTGGGACAAGCCTGTCAGTTGGGGCACAATTATTCCGCTTCCGACTCGCTGTTCTTTAGCAACTGCCAAGGAGAGAACGGTGAAGCATGTGCTATTTTTGCCGGGCCGTACACCGTCACCCATCATAAATCGACCTTACTGATAGCCGGTATGTTCTCGTTTATGAACGCCGGTTCAGGATCGAATCAGAGCAATCACATGTATAAACTGGGACCGATTCATCAAGGAACGTTGGAAAGGGGAGCTAAGACTACTTCCGATTCATACATCTTATGGCCGGCCCGTGTAGGCGCTTTTTCGCTGGTGATGGGGCGTCATGTGAACCATGCCGATACATCGAACCTGCCTTTCTCCTACCTGATTGAGCAACAGAATACCACGTATCTGGTTCCGGGAGTCAACCTGCGTAGTGTGGGTACCATCCGTGATGCCCAAAAGTGGCCGAAACGTGACAAACGTACAGACCCGAACCGTTTGGATTATATCAACTATAACCTTCTCAGTCCGTATACCATTCAGAAGATGTTTAAGGGACGCTCTATCCTGAAAGAGTTGAAGAGGGTGTCGGGCGAGACTTCGGAAATCTACTCTTATCAGAGTGCCAAAATTAAAAACTCCTCGTTGAATAGCGGCATACGCTATTACGAGATAGCCATCCATAAGTTTCTTGGCAACTCCATCATCAAGCGTCTTGAAGGGATCAACTTTAAAGATAATGAAGAGATACGCCGGCGTCTGAAGCCGGATACGGAAATCGGGGTAGGCGAATGGGTGGATATTGCCGGTTTGATTGCTCCCAAAAGTGAAGTGGAGAAGCTGATAGACGGCATTGAAAGCGGTGAGATTAACCGTCTGAAGAGTATGAATGCCTGTTTTGCCGCCATGCACGATAATTACTATACTTACGAATGGACATGGGCTTACCATAAGATACAGGAATTTTATGGCTTGAATCCCGAAACCATTACAGCAAAAGATATCATCGCCATCGTTCGCGCCTGGCGTGAAGCGGTGGTAGGACTTGACCGCATGGTATACGATGATGCGCGCAAGGAGTTCTCACTTTCGTCTATGACGGGCTTTGGTGCCGATGGTTCACGTGACGAAATGAAGCTCGACTTCGGTCAGGTTCGCGGCGATTTTGAGAGTAATCCGTTTGTTACCGCCGTGCTGAAGCATATTGATGATAAGACCGCTTTGGGAGAAGAACTGATTAACCGCATCGGGCAATTGGCGTGAGAGAGGGTACGAGTTATATAATATTTACTATGAAAATACATATCTTATTTGGAATGATCGGGTTCATTCTGCTGTCCGGTTGTAACCGGGCAGCAGAAAAGAACCCTCGTTTTTATGATGCCGGCGTTTCCAGGGAACTAGCCGGGCACCGCAAGGCCCAGATTAAGAATCTGAAGTATGAACTTAGTTTCAATATCCCGCGACAGAAAGAGGTTGCCATTGAGGGCGATATTACCTTGCGCTTTGATTTGGCTTCCCGACAGGAAGTCCTGATAGACTTTCGGGAAGAGCGTGAGAAGATCAAAGAGGTTATAGCCAACGGAGTGCCGATGGACAAGGTGCGTTTTGAGAATGAGCACATCATTCTGCCTGCTTCGTCGACAGTGGAAGGAGCGAATGGAATACGGATTCGTTTCACCGCCGGCAATCAGTCACTGAACCGGAACGACGAATACCTCTACACATTGCTGGTTCCCGACCGTGCCCGTACCGTATTCCCCTGTTTTGAGCAGCCCAATTTGAAGGCGGAGTTCACTTTACAGCTTGAACTTCCCGCAGACTGGAAAGCTGTTTCTAATACATACATCCGGAGTGAGACGGTAACCGACGATCGTAAGACCGTCTGTTTTGCACCGACCGAACCTCTTAGTACGTACCTGTTCTCGTTTGTAGCCGGAAAGTTGGAGCGTCGGGAGTATACCCGGGACGGACGTACCATCGCTGCTTATTACCGGGAGACCGATCCGAAGAAAGTAGCCCAGTTGGATATTGTCTTCGGGCAGGTGATGGCATCGCTCCATTGGCTTGAAGAGTATACCGGCATTGCATATCCGTTTGCCAAGTACGATTTTATTGTTCTGCCCGGTTTTCAGTTTGGCGGGATGGAACATACAGGGGCTACCTTATATAATGATAACGGGATTTTCCTGAGTGAACACCCTACGCCGGACGAGGAGTTGAATCGGGCTGAGCTGATTGCCCATGAAACGTCGCACATGTGGTTTGGCGATTTGGTTACCATGGATTGGTTTGACGACGTATGGACTAAAGAAGTTTTTGCCAACTATTTTGCAGCCCGGATTGTCGAACCCCTGTTTCCGGAGATCAATCACACCCAGAATAAACTCAAGACCTTTACGGCAGCTTCACTTTCCGAGGATCGTACTATGGGGACGAATGCCATCCGCCAACCGCTTGATAACTTGCGTAATGCCGGATTGATCTATGGGCAGATCATCTATAACAAGGCTCCCGTGATGATGGAAAAATTGGTCGACAAGATGGGGGAAGCCAATTTCCGGAGTGGTATACAGGAGTACCTGAAGACCTACTCGTACGGTAATGCCACCTGGGACGACCTGATCCGTATTCTGGACAGTAAGACGACCGAGGACCTGGCCGCCTTCAGTGATGTATGGGTGAACCGGAAAGGGATGCCCACGTTAACTTTCCGGACAGACGGGCAAGAACTGGAAATTCGCCAGCACGATCCCTACAACCGGGGATTGCTCTGGCCGCAACGTTTTGCCGTCACTCTTTGCGGAGAGCGCGATTCGGTGATCCGGGTGAATATGACAGATACCCTGTTCCGGATGCAACTTCCGTTTGTGCCTTCGCGCGTATTGCCCAATACCGATGGCAGAGGCTATGGGGTATTTGTGCCCGACGAGCCTGCTCTGCATTGGCTGGCGGCACATTGGTGGGAGATAGAAGATGATACGGCTCGCCAATCGCTGCTGATGGTGCTCTATGAAAATTATCTGGCCAAACACATCTCGGCGGACGACTGGGTCAACAGCCTGATAACAGGGCTTCCGGCCGAGAAGAACGCTTTGGTGGCTTCTACAGCCAGTGGTTATCTGGCGAATGTCATGCGGGAGATAGCTCCGGCAAACCGGGCAGAAGTAGAAGCCCGCATTTATACGATGACACAGAATCATCCGTTGCCTTCGTGCCGGATACAACTGATGCGCCTTTTCATGCAGAATGCCATTTCCGAACCGATGGTGAAGAAGCTCTACATTTTGTGGCAACAGCAGTCCGACAAACATCTGAACCGACAGGATTATACAACTTTAGCCTACGAACTGGCTATTCGCATGCCTTTGGAGAGCGAACAGATACTCCGCACACAGCGGGCACGTATTGACGATCCGGATCGTTTGCGGCAGTTCGACTTTATCTCACGGGCAGCCGTATCCGATACTGCGCGGCTCGATACTCTGTTCAACAGCCTGCTGGCGGCAGAAAACCGCCGGATAGAGCCTTGGACGACTGCTGTCATTCGATACCTGAACCATCCGTTGCGTGAGGATCAGTCGGTGAAGTACATTCGTCCGGGACTGGAGGTGCTGGAAGAGGTACAATGCACCGGAGATATTTTCTTTCCCAAAAATTGGGCGGCAGCTTTGCTGGGCAATCATCTCAGTTCATCGGCTTACGAAGAAGTGGTACGCTTCCTGAACGAGCGTCCCGATTATTCACCGCTTTTGAAGAACAAGATATTGCAGGCAGCCTATCCGTTGTACCGGGCAAACAATTAAAATAATCACCGGAATGCTTGGCTTTGGCACTCCGATGTTGTATCTTTGCTAACAGATTCATGATTTAGATTCAAATTAGAATGCCATAGAAGAGGAAGCCCGCGAAGCTTCCTCTTTTTTTGTATCCCTGCCTTCCGGTGTCTCCAACCCTGTGGCTTTCCAACCCTTCAAGACGGTTGCTTCGTGCTCCGGAGAGCCTTGCTTCGCCCAAAACAGACACTGGCATTTGCCCGAACAGACATCGGCATCTTGCAGAAGAGAGGCTCTCTTCCGGAATGGCTCCCGCTTTTCTGTGGAAACGCCTTCCGAACGTTAATAATAAGTAAATCCGCTCTTGACAAAATCTGCCACTTTATTCATACTTTGGAAAACTATTCTTACCTTTGCCTCACTAACTAACATTACGTAATAAAATTAAGAGATATGGCAACACCTCCGTTTAAGTATCAACCTATGTTCGAACATGGGGAAGATAAAACCGAGTATTATCTGCTTACCAAAGACTATGTGTCAGTAAGCGAGTTCGAAGGAACACCTGTGCTGAAAGTACAGAAAGAAGGTCTGACAGCGATGGCTAATACTGCTTTCCGCGACGTATCTTTCATGCTTCGCCGTGCGCACAACGAGCAGGTAGCGAAGATTCTGAGCGACCCGGAAGCAAGTGAAAACGACAAATACGTGGCATTGACTTTCCTGCGCAACGCTGAAGTGGCTGCCAAAGGTATACTTCCTTTCTGCCAGGATACCGGTACGGCTATCATCCACGGTGAAAAAGGACAGCAGGTATGGACAGGCTATTGCGATGAAGAAGCTTTGTCATTGGGTGTTTACAAGACATATACGGAAGAAAACCTGCGTTATTCACAGAATGCTCCGCTCAACATGTACGACGAGGTGAACACGAAGTGCAATCTACCGGCCCAGATCGATATCGAGGCTACGGAAGGCATGGAGTACAAATTCCTGTGTGTGACCAAGGGTGGTGGTTCTGCCAATAAGACTTATCTGTATCAGGAGACAAAAGCGATCCTGAATCCGGGCACTTTGGTTCCGTTCCTAGTTGAGAAGATGAAGACACTAGGTACAGCGGCTTGTCCTCCTTATCATATTGCATTCGTTATCGGCGGTACTTCGGCTGAGAAGAATCTGCTGACTGTGAAACTGGCTTCTACCCACTATTACGACGAGTTGCCGACTACCGGTAATGAGTATGGTCGTGCTTTCCGCGACGTAGAACTGGAGAAAGAGGTACTTGCCGAAGCCCAAAAGATCGGTTTGGGAGCACAGTTTGGCGGTAAATATCTGGCACACGATGTACGTATCATCCGTCTGCCCCGTCACGGAGCTTCTTGTCCGGTGGGCTTGGGTGTATCTTGTTCTGCCGACCGTAACATCAAATGTAAGATCAATAAAGACGGTATCTGGATTGAAAAACTCGATTCTAATCCGGGCAGTCTGATTCCCGCAGAACTGCGTGGCGCAGGTGAAGGCGATGTAGTGAAGATCGACCTGAACCAGCCGATCGCCAAAAGCAAGCTGAATTATATCACCTATTTTTACGTTTCCACCAACTACGAGAAAAATAATTACGTGGAGTGGCAGAACACGTTGAATATCAAAATTACCCAAATCATCAACGCGAGCGCGTTCTGTCGGATGATCTACAACGAAGTGCAACCGACTCCTCGCAATAAGCCGTTGCAATGGAACTATACGTTCGGGTTGGGTGTTGCGTATACGTTCAAGAACAAGTGATGACGGAACGGTTTCTGCATAGGTGGCACGATGCAAAAGAGATTTGAAGTATGTATAAAAACAGTAAATTCACCATTATTCTGCCGGCGGTCGTAGCCTGTTCGCTGGTGGCGGGGGTTCTTTTGGGCGGCCTGGTTTTTCGCACGAGTCGTCCGGTCGTCCGGCGGCCCGCCCTGACGGGCAGCGACAAGATCAATCGGCTGCTGTCGCTGATCGAGACGCAGTACGTGGACTCGGTTTCGATCGATTCGCTGACCGAACGGGTCATTCCGCTGATCCTCGATGAGCTGGATCCCCATTCCACGTACCTGTCGGCTCAAGATCTGTCGCGGGCGAAGGAGAGCATCGAAGGGGAATTCGACGGGATCGGGGTCGTTTTCAATATGGCGACCGATACGGTGATCGTGCTGAACGTGGTCAACTCGGGGCCGAGCGCCAAGGCCGGAATACAGGCCGGGGACCGCATCGTGACGGTGAACGATACCGTGGTGGCCGGCATTAAGATGCCGCAGGACAGCGTCGTGAAACGGTTGCGCGGGCCGCGCGGCAGCCAGGTGACGCTCGGTATCCAGCGGGCGGGCGTAAAGGATCTGGTTCCGTTCGTCGTGACCCGCGACGCCATTCCTATCAAAAGCATCGTCGCCGCCTACATGATCCGTCCCGAAACGGGGTATATCAAGTTCGAACAGTTCTCGATGAATGCTCATAAAGAACTGGCCGAAGCGATCGCTCGGTTGAAGGAGCAGGGTATGAAAAAACTGATCCTCGACGTGCGCGGCAATCCGGGGGGATTGCTCGACCAGGCGATTTTGATATCGCGGGAGTTTCTTCCGAAAGGCAAAATGATCGTTTATACGCAGGATCGTGACGGGAACCGGGAGATCGAATACAGCGAAGGGAACGGCAAGTTTATGGATGAGGAACTGGTCGTTCTGATCGACGAGAACAGCGCTTCGGCGAGCGAGATTCTGGCCGGCGCGCTCCAGGATAACGACCGGGGAACGATCATCGGTCGCAGATCGTTCGGTAAGGGGCTGGTGCAGAATCAGATTCCGTTTCCGGACGGTTCGGCGGTACGGCTTACCGTCGCCCGTTACTATACGCCGACCGGACGTTCGATCCAGAAACCGTACAGCAACGGACGCGAAGATTACTACAACGAATTGTTGTCGCGTTACCAGCACGACGAAATGTTTTCGGCCGACAGCATCCATTTTGCCGACAGCCTGAAATATACGACCGAGTCGGGACGCGTGGTGTACGGCGGAGGCGGGATCATGCCGGATATTTTCGTTCCGGTCGATACGACGGATATGACGCCCTATTTCCGCGAGGTCGCCGGGCGCAGCATCTTGTACAAGTTTACGCTGGAATTTTCCGACCGTTACCGCGGGCAGTTGAACAAGATCCGTTCGCTGGAAGAACTCGACCGGTTTTTCGACCGGCAGCCGAATCTGTTGAACGAGTTCGTAAGTTACGCGGCAAAAGCGGGCGTGGCGCCAAAGCCCGCCGAGATCGAGCGTTCGAAAGCGATCCTGCTGGCGCAGCTCAAGGCTTACATCGGCCGGAATACGGAGTTGGAGGACAATGCGTTCTATCACGAAATCCAGGGAATCGACAACGTGATTGCCCGGTCGATCGAAGTGCTCGATTCCG
>OHBE01002444.1_pt1 | contig 13668 bp, 13 predicted proteins | sample 1577231 | NCBI WGS metagenome assembly OHBE01 (sample SAMEA3541506, study PRJEB24748) | human gut metagenome | biome: human gut; feature: human-associated habitat; material: faeces | place: China | collected 2012
GTGTTTTGTTTGTGTACTATGGTTTTCTATGGGAATTTCATTTCGCTGCAAGCCTATTCTTATTATAATTTACTTATTTTTATTGTTTTAGTTATTTCTTAATTTATTTTTATTTGTTTTTTCAATGAATTAAGAAATAGTTAAATATTATTTTATACATAAATATTATTGCCGTATCATTTTTTAATGACTGATGCCTTCGGTCCTTCTATGAGGAAAGTTGATACTGTCAATGATTAGGAGAAACCCAGCATTAGATAGGCTGCCCGTTTCGAGGGTTACTCGAGGAGGGAAGGGTATTCTACCGATGATTCAAGAGAGTTAGTATACGGGCAACAAAATTTTACAATGATTTTTGGAGTTTATTAAGCTTTAATATTTATTTTTACTTATTTTAAATTAATATGGTTTACTTAATTGTTGAATTAATTGTTATTATTTCTTATTTTTATAAAAAGAGTTTTATCAGTAATAATTTTTGAGTCCATTTTGTCTTTTTTTGGGAGCGATAATGTATTTTTTTGGTATATAGTCTTGTTGAATATCTCTTAAAAAGTATATTCTTTTCTCTAATATGGACATTAACAATATAATAATTGGTTAAAATGAGAATGTTTCATAAGATAACATTTGATTTAACATATTTGCTAGTTGGTGATTAATATATTTTTTGGTTGATGATTAATTTTTTAAAATTTATCAAATTACTTATTTGGTGATTTAAACAGTTTTAATTAAAAATAAAAAATTTATGATGGTTGATGATTAAGGTTGATGATTCATGTTTTATTAAAGATTTTATTTTAATAGGTATTTTGTATTTCTACCGTTTCCCCTACTTTTTATTAATTCCTTATCTTTTAATTTTTTAATAATCTTATAGCTGGCTTGAGGGGTAATGTTTAACCTCTCCCGGATATCTTTATTTTGAATATGTCCTTTTTCTTCAAGAAGTGTTAATACAGAAATTTCATTTGGAGTTAATTGAATGGTATTGTCATATTTTGATGTGATTTCAGCTAATTTTAACACTTCTGATTTAACTTTATTAATTGAGTATAATACTCCACCACAGAAATATTCCAGCCAATTTGTTAAATCATGGTTTTTATCGGCACTGTTTAGTGCATCAACATAAGCCCTCCTATCTTGATTGTAATATTCGTCTAAAGTGAAGTAGTTATTGATATTAAATTTATGAACTGATAAAATCAATGTTGCCATAAGTCTGCTGGTACGTCCATTTCCATCAACAAATGGGTGGATACGTACTAATTCATAATGAAGAATTCCAGCGATAATGACTGGGTACATTTCATCTGCCGAATTGTTTAGCCAATCTAATAAATCATCTACTAAACCTGGCACTTTATAAGCATCTGGAGGCATATAATTTATTTTCTGAGTATGTAGATTGCCAATAAATACGCGAGTATCTCTAAATTTACCCTCATATTCAGGATTGCGCAATAAATCTTTAGTCAAATCTTTATGTACTGATAAAATTGTGTCGGAAGTAATAATTTCATCCGAATATTGATCTAAATGAGTTAATACATTGAAATAATTTAATACTTCCCGTTCTGCTTTAGTAGTTGGTTCTTGATTGTTTTTGATTAATGTTTCTACTTCATCTAAATTTAAAGGATTCCCCTCAATTGATGTTGAATAATGTGAAGATCTAATGAGAGCCTCCTGTTTTAATTGAGTATCATATAAGGGGATTATTTTTGCATTGCTGATAACTTCTTTAGCTGAAGCGATTTCTGCAATATAATTCACGATTTTATCAGTATATGTAAATTGAGGTTCAAACATAGTATCAACTTATTTTTCTTAATTGCTATTATGTATGTGGTTGATGATTAACATATTTTTTGGTTGATGATTAATTTTTTAAAATTTTTTAAATTGCTTATTTTATGATAAAAACAATTTTGATTAATAATAAAAAATGTATGGTGGTTGATGATTAGGGTTGATGATTACTATTTTATGAAAAAATTTTTCTTAATTTTCTTTGAGAATTTGGTAAGTATATAATTATTCTTGTGATTATCATTTGTTAATAAAGTTTTACGGGCAACAAAATTTTTACAGATTTATAGTTAGTTACCAAACTTTTGTTATAAATGTTTCGAGCCATTTGTCATGAACTTTTGTTTCATAAATCGATTCTTTGTAGGTTTTTATTGTTAATTCTTGTAAAAATTCTCTTGATTCTAGGTAATAATGTTTAATTTCTCGTTTCATTTGTCTCCATATTTGCTCTATTGGATTTAGATGTGGAGAGTATGGTGGAAGGTATATTTAATGTAATATTGGGATGTGGTGCTATTTTTTTGATGAATGCAGACTTATGGATGCTGTAATTATCTAAGATTAAACATATTCTTTGTTCGGTTTGCATTTTTGTTATCATGTCTTCTTTTTTTAATAAATTTAAGGTTATTTTTCTTCTTATTTTTCTTCTTTTTTTCACATTATTGGGTGATTCTCGATTGCAGTGTTTTTCAATGATTCTAGCAATTGTTGAGGTTATATTGTCTTTATATTTTTCAATTGTTTTTATTATTTTTTCTGTGAAAACTTTGTTATTTTCATTGTTTTCCATTAAAATTTCATCTATTTCTTTATCAGTTAATTTAACTTCTTAAATTATTTTATTTAATAATTTTACGGTATTTTTATTTTTTGTATTGATACATCTTAATTCTAGGAGTGCTATTGCTATTTCTGGTGTTGTTGAAGAATTTGTGATTGTGATGGTTGATTTTCCATTTATTGATGATGATCCTGTGGCATTGATTTTGAATTTGTAAGGATTTACAGTTTGAGTGTGTTTTGTTCCTCTTTTATATAATGATTTTTGAGTATATGGTTCATTTTGAAAGGATGCTTCATCAAACAGGACTATAATATCGTTATATGATATATTTTATTCTTCTAAGTTTTTTTTTTTAATTGTTCTTCTGCATCTTCAGGTGATTTTGAAAATTTAGGATATGCTTTGCTGTAATTGTATCCTAATTTTCTCACAATTTTGCCTATTTGATTTAAACTATAATCTACATTGAATTTTTCATTAACAAGAAGATGTACATCTTTCATTGACATATTTGGTGTTTTTTCAATGATTTTATCTAATTCAATCAATTGGTCATAAGTTAATTTTGATGGTCTTCCACCACCAAATGCTGGTTTTAAACCTTCTAATCCTTCAGATTCACAAGTTTTTATCCATCTATGAACTGTTTGATAAGATTTTCCCAATATATTTGCCGTATCTGCAATTGTATTTCCTTCACTAACTATTTTAACTGCAATTAACCGCTGATAGTATCTATGATATGCCACATAATTACTTATTTCTTCATCCAAAGCAGTTTTTGTCATTTTGTTAAAAACATTAATTTTAGATTTTCCTGACATATTTTATAATCTATCACCCATCTATAATAAAAGTTTAGTTAGTAACTATAAACAAAATATTATTTTTTTAAAACATGAATTTCTTGAAAAGTCAACTCTATCACATCATCAAATTTTTGAACTAAAACATGTGTAGCATCATCATATTCCACAATATTATACTTATTGCCTGAAAGATTAATGTAAATTCTTAATTCAGATTGATCCACTTTGTAAGACTTTGATAAAATATACTTTGCATGAGGTTTATATGTGTAATTAGTATAATATTCACTTAATTGGTTTGTTTTATAGCAAAAATCTTTAAATTCAAGATATTCATACTTATTTTCTTTCCATGATTCTAACATTAATTCTTTTTTATTTTTTTCATTCAAATCAAGGAAATAATTTATTTTTTTATCAAAATCAATATTTGAAGTAGTTTTTAAATAATCTACTGGTTTTAAAATAACATAAAAGCTATATTTCAAACCTAAATAATCATAACATTCTCTTAATTTGGAAACTATTAATTCTTTTAAACTGTACAGATTATTTTCATAAGTTGAATCATATTCAAATATGAATTCTATGTCTTTCCACAATTCTTCTGGAAAATTTTTTATATGATAATCAAGTAATGGAGCAATTTTGATAATAATTTCAGATATGATGTAATCTTTGATAAAATTATTATTTGCAACATCAACAAAGTCATTTTTATTTTTTAAAGTGACATCAGATATTCTTTTATGTTTGTCGATTTCAATATAGTCAAAAATTTCGATTTCAGTGAATCCCATGTTTTTAAGGAGTTCATAATTTAATCTGACATCTGCATTTGTGTTTAATTTAGGGATTTTGGGTACCCTTACTCTAATTTTATCTGCTCCAACAGTTTCAAGCAAATATTTTAAATTAGATAAAAATAAATCATAACTCCATTTAGTGTATAATTCATATCTTGTTTTATCCATATCCTTTGTATCCACTATAAAATAATCAATACAATGAATTATATTTTTCTATAGATTCTTTTTTAACATTGAGTGATGTTTCAAGTGTGAATTTCCAACCAGTTTTCGTATATTTTAATAAACTCCTTGATAAAAGTAGAATATAACAATGGTTCACCACCACCGAAAACTAAGTCCCCTTCAGTTGCAAGAAAATAAAGATTATCAAGTTTTACTTCTTCATATAATTCATCAATAGAATATTTTTTAGGTTCAACTGAACCATCCCATGTGAATGGATTAAAACAATAAGCGCATCTTAAAGGGCATCCCATACAACCAATTAACGTTGAAACTCCATCACATTCAGAGTTTATTCTTAATCTTGAGATTTTTGAAATATTAACATTATGCATAATTATCATTTTCTTTTAATGTGAAGATATTTTTAATATTAATTTTTTCACCAGATTCGTGTTTTTTTAATTAGTTCATTTTCAAGATACTCTAGTTCTGCTTCACATTTAGGACAAGTTCCTAAGCATTCTCCTTCAAAAGTCTATTTTTCAATATGAAAATCAATATTATTCTCATCTGCGATTTTTTGTCTGAGTCCATTTAATAAATCGCATTTTTCTTTTTCTTTCATTTTAATCACAAAGTTTTATCTGCAACTATATATGGTAATTGTTATTAATTTGTTATTATAAATATTTTATTAAAGGTGATTCAAATGGAATTTTTAGATGAAATAATAGATTTATTAAATTCGGGTGAATTTCAAAAAATAATAGATAGTATTGGTGATTTTTTAGATGAAAATCCAGCATATAAAACTATAGATTATCATCATTTTGCAAATCCTCTTGAAGAAATGTTATTTGATAATTATCTTGGAAATTTTGAATCAATTAAAACACTGGACTTAGATAAACCATTAGAAGATATTTATACTATATATTCAATAGCATATATGAATTTGGGACAAATAAATGAAGCAGAAAAGTATTTAAAAATAGATAATCAAATTAATCCAGTATCTGCCCCAATATTAATTAGACTATGTGAATTCTATCAATCCAAACATGAAGAATAAAAGTTAAAAGATTTGTGCTGTGATATTTTCAAATATACTTATGATGTTGACATATTAACTTCAAGTTATTTCAAGCTTGCAGATTATTTATATCACACAAATCAGAATATGGAATTATATAATCATCTGTTTAATTTCTTCGTATTCTTAAAATCTGGTGAAGAACAAAAACCCGTTAAAGAGGATATTATATACTTTAGACAAAATAATATTCAAGTTGGTGTTAATCCTAAAATAATTCAACTATTAATGTATTTAATAGCACTTTACAGCCAAAATAATATGTTAAGCAGTTCAGGATACTTTAAAAATATTTTAGATGAAGTTTCTAAATTTAATAATTATTTAAATCATCTTGTTGATGATGAAATAGATGAACAAAATGTGGTTGAATTAAAAAATGAAATGGGGGTTGATAATTCACGATTAGAGGAATTAACAAAAGAAGAAATAACTCCAATAATGCAAATTGAATTTTTAAACATGTTAAAAGAGTCCAGATTATATATGCCGGTTAGTTATAGTAAAAATATGTTTGAGGGTATTGAAAGTGCAAAAGTAGGTGATGTGATTGGACCTACTGTCCAAATTGTGTTTAATATTGAATTTTTAACTGATGATAAAGGAAATAAAGCAGTTCCTTTATTTACTAGTGATGAAATGATGGAAGCTGCAGATTTTAGAAGTTCAACATATGTATTATATATGGGTGATTTGGCAGATATGTTAAAACAAACTGATAGATATTCTTTAATTGCAATTAATCCATTTACAGATTATAATATTAATGTGCCTATGGAAACTTTTTTAAGTTTATTTAATGACGAAAATGAAGTTATTGATATAAGAAATGATGAAATAAGAGAATTGTTACGTCAAGATTCTTTATCAGAAGACAAATTAAATGAATTTGGTGAAAAATTATTAACTTCAATAATGATTACTGGTTGTGTTGATGCTGATGGTACAAATTTTGTTTTAATATGGGATGATGATAATAAATCGCATTTGCCTTTATTCACAGACATTGATGAGTTTAAAAAGATTTTTAATAATTATGAAAGAGATATTTATCCCCAAGCATATCAATTTAAAGACCTGGTAAATGTTGCAAATGAAAATATTGTAATAAATCCCGCATCCGAATCAATAATATTGAATCCAGAAATGTTTAAAAGCTAATATGGATATTTCAAGAAATATTCCACATATAAAAAAATATCTGGAGGGAATATATGAATGATAAATACATGGGGAAAAGAAGAAATTACAAAGTTAAATTATGAATTTAGACAAGATGGAATATATGATAAAAAAACTTCAAAAAAGTTAAAATTAAAATTTCTTGAATATAATCAGGGACTATCAATGAATTTTGGTTTTTCAAGACATAATATTAACATTGATTTTGAAAAAAAGATAATGGCAGGCTGTATAAATAAAAATATGACGAATAAAGATATTGAAATAGTATTTGAATTACTTGAAAAATATCATATTTATCAATTAAATAGTGGAAAATATTGGAAAAAATTAACTTATCATTCGTCATCGTATTTTGATGGATATGAATGGAGTCTTTATCTAGTCTTTGAAAGAGATAAATATTTGCGGATTTTTAATGGTAATGATTATCCAGATATTTTCACGCATTTAGCTCAGGAGATCATTGATTTAACAGGAAAAGATATTTTAAATGTAAATTCTATCGATGAAAAAGATTTTAAATTATAAAAAATAAATTATTAACAAGATATAAGTATGGAGGCCATATATGTCAAAGCTAAATATTGACCAGAAAACGGTTAAAGAACTTTTCAGTGCTAAAAAAACAAAATTTTTAATTCCAGATTATCAAAGACCATATGCATGGGGTGAAGATGAATGTCAAACATTATGGGAAGACTTATTCAACTTTTCATTTCCAGAAAATAACTGTGATAACTTTGATAGTGAAAGTGATGAATACTTCCTAGGTCCAATTGTCACTTTTAAAAATGATAAAGGAGACATGGAAATAATTGATGGTCAGCAACGTTTAACCACATTAATGCTTTTACTTCGTGCATTCTATGACAAGTTCAAGAACATGAAAGATGATAAATCTGAAAAAACAAGAGAACAAATTGAAGCATGTATCTGGAAGACCGATGAATTTGGTTATGTAAATACAGAAGAATTAAAAATTAATTCAGAAGTTGCAACTGATAAAGATAAAGATGAATTTTTAGAAATATTAAGAACCGGCGATGTAACAAAAGGAAAAAGCAGCTATGCTAAAAACTATAAATTCTTCCAAGACAAAATAAAAGAATTCACAGAAGAATATGTTAGCTATACTCCATTATTACCCCTCAGAATTATGCAAAACTGTATTCTCTTACCAATTGAAGCAGAATCCCAAGATACTGCATTAAGAATTTTTTCAACATTAAATGATAGGGGAAAACCATTATCTGATGCAGACATATTCAAAGCACAATTCTACAAGTATTATTCTGATAAAGGTGAAAAAGAAAGCTTCATTGAAAAATGGAAAGCCTTAGAAGTACTATGTAATTCAATATTCCCTTCATCATCAGGTAGTGCATTAGATGAAATATTCACCAGGTACATGTATTACGAAAGAGCAAAACAGGGTATTAAACAAACTACAACAGAAGCTTTGCGTAAATTTTATGAAAGAGATGGATATAAACTTTTAAAAAATGATGAAACATTTGAAAACTTAATTGACCTAGCTAACTTTTGGAATGACATATATGATCAAAATGTAGAAAGATTTTCCGAAGATGTGCTTAAAAGATTATATGTTTTAAATTATGCACCAAACGGAATGTGGACATACTTCGTATCAGTTTATTATATAGCTAATAGAGATGCTGAAGGAATGCTTGATGATAATGAGTTTTATAATTTCTTAAGTAAGATTACTGCTTTTATCTGGGCATATGCAGTTACCAATCCTGGTGTTAATGCATTAAGAACTCCACTATATCCTGAAATGATAAATATTGTTAACAAACAACCAGTGAAATTTGAAGAATTCTTATTTAGTCCCGAACAACTTGAGAACAAATTTAGGAACTTTGATTTTAAAAACCAAAGGCCAATAACAAAATCTATGTTAACCTGGTGGGCATTCCAAGAACCAGGACAAGAATGTTTACCTTTAGAAAAAACAATAGAGATAGAACATATTTACCCTAGGAATCGTCAAAAAATAGAACAGGGACTTACCAATCCAAACAATATGGAAAGTTTAGGAAACAAATCCATTTTAGAAAAGAAAATTAACATTAGGGCATCAGACTATAGATTCTCTGATAAAATCAAATACTATCAAGGATTCACAACAAATAAAGGTAAAAAAGAAGGTACAGCTATTAAAGAATTAATTAATCTTTCAAAATCTGTAACTGACTTTTCAGAAACTGATATTGGGCAACGTGAAACAAAAATCATCTTGGAATTCATTGAATATTTAAAAGACAATGGATTACTCAAGAACTAATATGTTATTGTAACTATTGATAAGATCAACCTTATCTTTAGCTACACATTTCATAGCATCTTATTGATGTCCTTGTTAGCGTAGTAATTGAAAAACACCATAGAAGAACCCAAAACTCTTATTGAAGTCATTGGTAATTTATCTAGTCTGAATGAAATGGGAGAAATTGATTCTTCTGACATATATCATCATTTTAAGCCCTATAGAGAAGATATGAGAGCATGGATTCATGATATTTCCGAAGGTGAATCTGCATTTGATAATGAAGACATTAATAAAAGACCCCATAAAATTGTTGATGGAGAAATTGTTGTTCATAATAACAAACATGGTGATAAATATACAAGACAATGTTGGGATAAAGTTGGTCCTTGTGTGCATACTTATATGGCTAATCTAGCGAGTCAAAATACAGTCCATCCAGTTGATGATAGAGTATTTTCAATACGTGAATTATTATTATTAATGAATATTCCTAATAATTTTAAATGGTCTGAATTAAGTGAAGAAGAATTAAATAATTTACCATTAGAAGAAAAACAACAATTTTTAAAGGAAAATGAAGCAAATATAAGAGAATGTATTGATAACTGGAAAAAAATCTCAAAAAAAGGACAAACACGTTTAATCTAATGGACTAAATTTTCATTCAAAATATTAATTTTATTTCCAGTTCATTTAATTATTCTTCCAATAGGAAACTGTATTTCCACATATCTTTCTAAATAAAATAAATAGCTTCCTTTAGCAGTATCCGGAATTTTATTCTGCAGTTCTGATGCAGATGAAGTTAATTTATATTTAGTATAATCACTGTTTGCAACATACCCTATTTTTTTATCTTCAACATATACTGCAATTGCATCCTTATCAAATTCATTATCAGGTTCCTTGACAAGTTTCAAAGGTAAACCTGGATTAAATTGCACATCATTTTTATAATAGTTTATTCCAGTTATTGTAAATAGTTCTGATTTATCATATTTTTTTAATGTTTCAATGTTTCTTTTGAATTTTCTTTCATAGCCAATATAGAAATTTATTGAGTCCCATAATCGTAGATATTGATTAATATCTTCTTCACTATTTTCTCCGGGAAGTGCTTTCATTGCTTTAATGCATTTTTGTTTTGCTTCTTCAAGTTTATTGGATCCGTCGGGAATATCTTTTGACTCTTCAAGTAATTTATGTGCCCATCTAAATAACATTCTTGCCTTGTTGTCATAAACCATATTTCTTTTGGATAATTCCAGTGATTTATTGTAGCAATTTTCTGATGTTGCATACATTTTCAAGCCTTCAAGAATAATAGCTTTCTTATTCCAGTTTTCAGCATGTCTATCATCAAAATCTAATGCCTGATTGATTTTGTAAATTGCATCATCATAGTTTTCATCAAGATATAAATCCCATGCTTGTTTACCTAATCTGTCTGCCCTGCTTTCAACAGGAGGATTATATGTTTCATCTTCATCTTCTGAAGTAATGTAACTACCACTGGCACCACAGCCATGACATATGTCTCCTTCATCAACCCAACTTCCACAATTCGGACAAATCCCCATATTTAATCACATCCATAGATATTTCATCAAACTTTGGTTATCCCAAACAGTTTATAATATATTCATCATCATAATTATACATTGTTATTAAATAGGTTATATACACAAAATATAAAAATACCTATAAGAAACTTTAATAAGGGAATAAATAAGATAGTGAGTATGGTGATAAAATATGAGTTTACCTGCCGTGGATGAAAACTGGTACTGTGAAGACTGTGATTTAAATTTTGAATATTGTGATAAACCTGATTTTCTTTTCTGTCCGAACTGTGGCAAAGTTTTAAAAAATGATATGTATCAATATAATTTAGATGGACTTATAGATTCTTTAAATAATCTGGGTAAAAGCATATGTGAAAATTGTGGTGAAGAATTTGACAAAGAATATAATTTCTGCCCATTATGTTCGGAAAAATTAAAAAAAGAAACCATACCATTTGATATTGAAAAAGACAACTCCGTTACTGTTGACTGGAATGGTGAAAAGGCATTGGTATATGACAAATGTGTTTATTTATCAAATCCTCATTTTGCAGTAGGCAGTATTATTGAATGCATATCATCTAAAAATTACACTGATGAGAAACTGGAATGTGACTTTAAAAGAATTGATGAAACTCTTCCCGAGAAACTTACTTATGATGAAGCATATTCCATATATGAATTAAATGGTTGGGGAAACCTTGTTCGTATAGAAGAGTTCATATCCAAACTTAGTCAAGACATTTTAGAAAGTGACCAGTTTAAACCAAACGAAAAGATAAATTATATTGAAAATGAAAGATTCAATAGGATTTTAAAACTCCGAGAAGACCTGTATGTTAAATTAATGATTATAGAAAGTGGAATTAACTATTAATCTAAATTTTTAAATAATTCATTTCCTTTTTCAGTTAATCTGTATAATCTTCTTTTTTTAGGACTTTTTGTGATTCTGGAAATTCAGCCCCTTCTGGGTGTACAGGTTCTTTAAGAATATAATCTGCATATAATATTGAAAGAAATACAATTATGCAGAATTCTGCTGATGATTTGTGAGGGTCAAGTGTTTCATTTAAATTGAATATATATTTTTTAAGATCATTATTATCATGTTTCCAACATATGTGCTAAAATCGGTGTCGAGTGCTTTCATTCTGAAAATAAAGGTTTCTACCTGCATTTTATTTCCAAGTTTTGTCCACTTTCGAAACCCATTCAGAGGTATTGTCCGATGCTGTGATGAGATTCATCAAGTCAAAGACTGAAATCCTACTTGAATATTTTTTCAATAATTTTAGGAGTTCATTTTTTGTTATTTGCTCTTTTGTAAGATTTAACAAATCTTTGCAAAATGTTTCATAGTTCATGTTATCACAACATTTTTATAAAATTTCCTTTCAATTTATTTATGATTAAATTATATGGAAAGTAAAATATGGTATGTTGGTGAAAAGATGAGGGATATATAGGTTAACTTTGTATTAATAGTTTAAAGTATGAAAATTTTGCATTGTATACTGGCAATAGCTTTATAAAAATATTTTTAAGTTTTCTTAACTATTCTGAACCAATCATTTTCATGTTTTTTCATACTGTTGCACTTTGGAAAATTTATTAAATTATAATATTCATAATATTATTGTTATTATTTAATTACAAAAGAATAGGGAGGAATTATTTTGTCTGAAGGAAATGAATTAGATTCAACTTGCGGTATTTCTGATGAAGAGCTAACTGAAAGATTTAAAGAATCTATCAGAATTGATCAAGAGATTTGTAAAGTTAAAGGACTTCCTATTGCGGGTTATGATGATGAAAATAAATGTGCATATCTAGAATATCCTGATGGAAGGAGAGTTTATGTCAAAGAAGAATAGGCTTCCTGAAATCATCATTTTTGCAGGTCCAAACGGCAGTGGGAAAACTACTATAACTCGTATGGCCAGAACTATTGGTGTTTACATTAATGCCGACGATATTAAAAGGTCAAGTTTATGCAGTGATTTGGAAGCTGCTGTGAAGGCTGAAGAGCTTAGGGAAGAAATGATTGAAAAGGGTGAAGATTTCACATTTGAAACAGTGCTCTCTACTGATAGGAATCTTAAATTGCTTAAAAAAGCTAAAGAAAAAGGATATTTTTTAAGATGCATATATGTTTTAACATCAGATTATAAAATTAATATTGCTCGGGTAAGTATGGGGGAATCTATGGGTGGTCATGGCGTTCCCGAAGAAAAAATCAAATCAAGATATTATAAGGCATTGGATTTGATTTCTGAATTGGTTGAAATTTGTGATATTGTCCATATTTATGACAATACTAATGTTCCATTTAGAATTTTCAAAAAAAGAAAGGACATATATTTCCATTGGGAAAACAAATACTGGAGTTATTCCGATATTGAAAAACTCACTGGAATTAGTGAATATAGTAATTAAAAGCAGTAAATATTTTGTATAGTATATAATGGCAACAGATTTTATATAATCTTATTTTATATAATTAGTAAAGTGCCGTTTACATCAAGGGGATAACTTCTACCGGAAGTTAGCGCACCGGTTGCCGTTCAGGCGAACAACCGTTCCGCTTTCTTGATGCCTTTGCTGCTGACATATAATATAATAACGTCATCGGCACATAAAACGGTTTCGGCTTCAGGAAAGAAGACTTCTCCGTCCCGGGCAACGGCGCAGATTTTGCTGGTGACCGGAAGTTCGATTTCCGCCAGTTTTTTGCCGACGTTCAAATTGTCTTCGTCAAGCTTGATTTCCCAAACTTCCCCAAAACCGCGGCCAAGCGAATAAGCATCGCGAATCCGTGCTTTGCGCAGTTCCTGCAAAATTCCGGAAATCGTAACGGAAGAACGGTCAACCAAAATATTGTCGCCGATATTGTCAATCAGATTATCGTACGAACGGGAGTTAACCAGAGCCAGCGTGTTAATGACCCCGCGTTTCTGTGCCAGCATGGAAACCAGCAGATTATCTTTGTCTTTGGCGGTTACGGCAATGGTTGCATCGGTGTTTTCAATTCCGGCTTCGGTCAGAATAACATCACTCATCATTTCGCCGTTGATAACAATTGTGTTATTCAATTCTCCGGCCAGGCGTCTGGTGGCAATGTCATCAGATCGGAAG
>OHBE01002446.1_pt1 | contig 13664 bp, 8 predicted proteins | sample 1577231 | NCBI WGS metagenome assembly OHBE01 (sample SAMEA3541506, study PRJEB24748) | human gut metagenome | biome: human gut; feature: human-associated habitat; material: faeces | place: China | collected 2012
AGCATTTGGCTCTTTTTAATTATATCGAATTTACACCATTATACAGACTTTATCAGATATATCCTTAATTTTATCTATGCTCTTCATTCTTAATTGCCTCCCAGAGGTTTTTCTCAACTTTGCCTGCCATAACAGATAGTGTCTGCACCTCTTCTTCACTGAATCCATTATATATAACATTATCAATTCTGTTAAATATCCTGATAACTTCATCAGCCTTCTGGCTGCCATAATCAGTAAGTAACACATTCCACGACCTTCTGCTTGCCGGATTATTTTCTCTCTTTAACAGACCATCCTTTTCCATTCTGTCTAATGTTCTTGACATCGTAGTTACATCCATAAGGCAAGCATCCGCCAGCTCTTTCTGATTCATAATCCCATGTTCTCTTAATTCCTTAAGAATTCTTGGCTGTCCCTGTCCAACCGTAAGACCAAGTTCAATAAAAAATGGCCTTATCAGCCGTCTTCGAAGCATTTCAATATCAAAGAACACATTTTTAATTTCATTATCCATAATTACATTTCCCCTCTTAAGCACTGATTTCATGCGGTATACGACACTGTCTAATCAAGCTCAAACTGTCCTGTATACAACTGATAATATCTGCCCTTCTGCTCAAGCAGTTCATCGTGACTGCCTCGCTCGATTACCTCGCCCTTTTCAAGAACCATTATAGCATTAGAATTTCTTACTGTCGAAAGTCTGTGAGCGATAACAAATACTGTTCTTCCCTCCATTATTGCGTCCATGCCATTCTCAATAAGCCGCTCAGTTCGTGTATCAATCGAGCTTGTCGCCTCATCTAGAATAAGCACCGGCGGCTTGGCAATCGCTGCTCTCGCGATAGCAAGAAGCTGTCTCTGTCCCTGCGAAAGATTGCTGCCATCAGCAGTAAGCATCGTGTCATACCCTTGGGGAAGTCTTGTTATAAATGAATCAGCATTGGCAATCTTAGCTGCTTCCCTGATTTCCTCGTCAGTTGCATCAAGCTTTCCATATCTTATATTATCTGCAATAGTTCCTGTGAACAAATGTGTATCCTGAATTACCATTGCAAGTGAACGCCTCAGGTCGTCTTTCTCAATATTCATTACATCAATGCCGTCATAAGTAATCGTACCTGACTGGATATCGTAAAATCTGTTTATAAGATTAACAATAGTAGTCTTTCCCGCTCCTGTCGAACCAACAAATGCTATCTTCTGTCCTGGCTTTGCAAACAACGAAATCTTGTTAAGTACCCTCTTTTCAGGCACATATCCGAACACAACATCATTAAATCTTACATCGCCCTTAAGCTCAATAAGCTCCCCTGCCGGTAGCTTCCATGCAAAAAATCCTGTCTTATCAGAAGTTTCTGTAAGGGTATTATCCGCATTTTTAATGACATTGCACAAAGTTACTTTCCCTTCGTCAGGCTCCTCTGCCTCATCCATCATATCAAATATTCTCTCAGCTCCCGAAAGCGCTGAAAGTATAAAATTAATCTGCTGTGTGAACTGGTTTAATGGCATGGCACTCTGTCTTACATACACAAGATATGCAGATATGCTGCCAAGGTCCATGATTCCTTTTATTACAAATATGCCTCCAACGCAGGCAGAAAGCGCATAATTAAAATACGACAGACTTACAATTACCGGGATAAGCATGCCCGAATATGCAAGTGCATTAGTTGATTCCTTCCTAAAACTCTCATTCATCTCACAGAATTTTTCAAAATTCTTCTGCTCATGGTTAAATACCTTTTCAACCTTCTGACCTGCCATCATTTCCTGAACAAAGCCGTTGATATTGCCAAGCTCCTTCTGCTGTCTGTGGTAATATTTCTTGCTGCGTTTACCATTGTATTTGATAAAAATGAACATAAGAATGAGAAACACAACAACAATCATAGTCAGTCTCACACTCAAAACCATCATCATAGTTATAGTTCCAAAAAGGGTAAGAAAGCTCTGGATTACCATCGCAAAACTATTGTTCATTGCTTCCTGAACCGTGTCAACATCATTAGTGAAATGACTCATAATCTCACCATGTGTATTATTATCAAAATATTTTAACGGAAGCTTCTGTGTGTGCTTAAACAGATCCATTCGAATCTCGCTTACTACCTTCTGGGAAGTATGCACCATAAGCCTGTTGTAGCCAAGTGTTGACAACGCGCCACATGCATACATTACACCCATCCCGCACACAGCCATGATAAGGCCTTTCATATTGCCCGGAACAATGAAATTATTAACTACAGGTTTTATTAAAAATGTTCCCATAATTCCTGCACCTGCACTTACAAATACAAGAATTGCTATAAGCAGGAATGCCCATTTGTAATGCCCCAGATATGTAAGGAGATGTTTAACAGTCTTTTTCGTATCTTTAGGTCTTTTATATCCAACATACTTAGCCATTAAAGATCAGCTCCTTCCTTCTGTGATTCATATATTTCCTGATATATCTTATTAGTCTTTAACAGACTTTCGTGTGTTCCGATTGCGTCCACACGACCGCCGTCCATAATAATTATCTGGTCCGCATGACGCACTGATGAAATTCTCTGTGCAATTATAATCTTAGTCATATCAGGCAGCTTCTTTGCAAGTGCATTTCTTATCTTTCCTTCTGTTGCAGTATCAACCGCACTCGTTGAATCATCAAGAATAAGAACCTTCGGCTTCTTTAATATTGCTCTTGCAATACATATTCTCTGCTTCTGTCCTCCTGATACATTGACACCTTCCTGTCCCATCTCTGCATCAAGTCCTCTAGGGAGCCTGTCTATGAATTCATCAACACACGCTATGCTGCATGCCTCTTTAATCTCATCCAGAGTCGCATTTTCATCGCCCCATCTTAAGTTATCAATAAGTGAGCCTGAAAACAGCGTATTCTTCTGCAATACAACTGAGATTGCATCTCTTAAATGTCTGACCGGGTATTCCTTAACATTTATTCCATCTATCTTAATCTCACCCTTACTTGCATCATAAAGTCTTGGAATAAGCTGGATAAGCGTCGTCTTTGATGAACCTGTCTGACCGATTATTCCGACTGTCTGTCCTGCATTAATGTGAAATGAAACATCTGACAGCACATATTCTTTGGCGGTATCCTTATATTTAAACCAGACATGGTTAAATTCAATCTCACCCTTCTTAACTTCAATATCCTTTGCATTCTCATCAGTTATATCAATCGGCTCGTCAATTACCTTCATAATTCTTTCTGCAGAAGCAAGTGACCTTGTCATAAGAAGGAACACATTTGACATCATCATAAGAGAATTAAGTATCAGAAGGACATAGCTTAAGAAAGAAGTAAGCTGTCCAATCATCATCTGTCCTGAATTAATCAGTCTTCCGCCAATAAGTAGAATACCAAGAATTGTAGAATACATAACGAACTGCATAGCAGGCATGTTAAGTACAGCTATTCCAAATGCTTTCTCTGATTCGTTTTTCAGATTATCATTAACATTCCTAAATTTTTCAATCTCATAGTCACCACGCACATATGATTTAACAACTCTTACTGCTGTAAGATTCTCCTCTATACACCTGTTTACAAGGTCGACTGCTCCCTGCATTCTTCCATATCGTGGACCAACATTAATGATTATTATGATGAGCATGACTGCCAGAACTGGCAATGCCACAAGAAAGACCAGTGCCAGTGTTGAATTAATCTGAAATGCCAGAGTCGTTGCAAATATCAGCATTACCGGACTTCGTCCAAATGGACGCATTCCTGTCGATACAGCATTCTGAATATTAGTTACATCACTTGTGAGTCGTGTAACCAATGACGAAACACTGAAATGGTCTATATTAGAAAATGAATAAGACTGAAGTTTCTCATACTCAGCCTTTCTTATATTAGCACCCAGTCCCTGACCTGCAAGCGCAGAAAATCTTGCACTTCCCACACCTAATATAAGCGCTGCAACTGCACATACAGCCATCTGGATACCTTTGTTTATTATATATGGAACATCTGAATTGGTCACACCTATATCAATCAGGTCAGCCATCAGTTTAGGTACCATAATCTCAAGCACAACTTCAACACCTATACATATAAGCGCCAGCCATGCGTATTTCTTATATTCTTTCATATAAGAAAAAATTCTTCTCAACATTACTTGCACCTCCAATTGTTGTATATGCAACTATTGTATTTCCAAGTTCAAGCAATGTCAAGAAGACATTTTTATAATTATTTTACATTTTTCCTATATACCATATAAGAAATTACGGATGTAATCACCTCTGTAATCCAGAAAGCATGCCATACGCCAACAGCTCCGACTATCCTTGACATTATGAATGCAACAGGAATTATTACAGCAACATATCTGCATACAGATATAATAAGTGACGGAAATCCTTTCCCAAGTCCTTCAAGTGCACCCGCCGAAGTAACTGATACCGTTGATACAATAAATCCGGCACTTATTATTCTTAACGCTGTCTCGCCGGCACTTATTGTGTCTGGATTATTTGTAAACAGACCGATAAGTGACCCCGGTATTGCAAGACAGAGAATTGTACCTGCTGCCATAATAGCAAATATAAGTACCATTGATGTCTTATATATCTTTCTTACTCTCTCATGCTCTCCTGCTCCATAGTTATAGCCCATAAGCGGTCTCATTCCCTGTACAACTCCGTTGGCCGGCAGATACAGAAATGTCTGTAGCTTGTAATATACTCCAAGCACGAATACATACACAGCCGAGTACGCAGCAAGTATTACATTAAGCACCGATATAAGAATAGATGGAAGTGCAAGGCTTAAGCTTGCCGGCATACCGATAGAATAAAGTCTCTTTGCCATCGAACCTTCTATTCTCATCTCCGATTTTCTGAATTTAACCGGAATAGGCTTAACAATATATATTATGATATATAGCACTGCTGCCGAAGTCTGGCCTATTCCTGTCGCAAGTGCAGCGCCTTCTATTCCCATTGCAGGAAATGGACCTATTCCGAATATCATCATCGGGTCAAGCACAATATTAACTATACAGCCTGTCATAAGGCATACCATAGAAGCATTCATTCTTCCAACTGCCTGAAACACCTTCTCAAACATAAGCTCAATTCCAAGCATTATTGAAAATGCAAATGCAATATTGGAATATTTAAGTCCCAGTGAAACAATCTCTGCATCTTTTGTAAACATTTTTAAGAATACCGGCATACCCGCAATACATATAACGGTAAGCACAACAGCGTGTATACAACTTAGGAGCATGCCCTGGCTGGCTGCTTTATCTGCCTGCTTCTGGTTCTGTGCGCCCATAAAAAATGATATAACCGCATTAATTCCTATTGCAAATCCTATCATAACCGAGCTTATAAGATTCTGTACTGGAAAGACAAGTGACAAGGCTGTCATTGCATTTTCACTTATCTTAGCAACAAAGAAGCTGTCAACAATATTGTACAATGAATTAACCATCATAGATATTACCATTGGAAGCGACATTTTTAATAACAATGGGAGTATCTTCTGCTCCTTCATATATGTCTGATTCATATTAACTACCTGTCCTTTTCGTAAAAAAAGAGCCATCGAGTGGCTCTTTTTCTAATAATACACGATAATATTTAATTATTCAACCAGATTCTTTTTTTGTGATGAATGGATTGAAAACCTATTGGTGAAAACCTACTAAACGCCTGTGAATTCTCGATTTCGTAGGTATATTTTCCAACTTAATAAGTTAATTCCAATTATTAAACCCACTCATTCATTATCCAGATACATTTTAGTAGGCTTTTCCCAGCAATTATTCTCCAAAAGAGATGCATTTAAACTGAAAAAAGCATACTAAACTTGATATATTTGCCCACTTAGTAGGTTTCTGCCTCTTCTCAACTTATAAGCTTCCTTCTAAAAACCTACTACAATATCGCGCAAATCAATTCTAGTATGTTTCTGACTCAAAAGCCCAGAAATCCAACTCACATCACGGCAAGCTCATATCTTACTTCTTCCCTTTCTGTGTCAGCAGAACTGACATTATCAATGAAGTTATCGGCACTGTAAGTATTATGCCCATTGTTCCTGATATTCCACGCATTATCTCAATTGCAACCGAGTACATGTTAAGAATCTGGTGCATCTGGTATGAATATGCGTATATTATCATGACAAGTCCCAGACTTCCTCCTGCATAAGCAAGAATAAGTGTGTTAGACATTGTTCCTATCATATCACGTCCAATATTAATTCCTGCATGGAATATTTCCTTTGCTGATATGTCAGGTCTGTTTTCTTTAATCTCATGTAATGATGATGAAACTGACATTGCACCATCCATTACTGCTCCTAACGATGCAATCAGTATTCCTGAAAACAGCATACCGCCTATGTCAAGCTTGGAATTCTGGCCTACATATATAAGATTCTCTATATCATCAACATTGTATCCTGTTACATGTCCAAAATGTCCGAAAACAAGTGCTATAAGACCTGATACAACTACTCCGGCTATTGTACCAAGCATAGCTCCAATTGATTTCTTCTGAAAATCTGCCAGCAGGATAAATGTTATCAGCGTAATTATGACAACTGATAATGTAGCTGCAATAAATGGTGAAACACCTATATACATCATCGGAATATACATCATTACTACAACTGCAAATGTGAATATAAGTGCGAGTACTGAATTGAAACCTTTCTTTCCTCCAACCAGCCACATAAGTCCGAAAAATGCTGCTAATAACGCAATTATCTCTGGTTCACGGTCATAATTATATACATTGGCTGAGAGATTTCCATTATATTCACTTATATTAGCTATTACCCTTGTTCCAACCTTACAGTTGGCTCCGTACAGATATCCGTTAAGACTGTACGCTTTTACTTCTTCTCCCTTGTGGCTTCCTGATTTAATACGTAAAACAACCTCCTGGCTGTCGCCGCTTTCTAAGTCAGCGGCAGCCTGAAGGTCTTCATTATCATTCTGTATAACTACTGCCTTAACAAACTTAGTGTTATCTTTGGCAAGCAGTGGTTTTCTTTCTACACTGGTGTAGAATAGAAACATTGCAATCATAATAAGTGCCACAACAAGGTATTTACCACATGTGTCTATTATCTTTTGCAAATGTCTTCCTTCTTTCTGATTCCAACTATAACAGCGCCGATGCCTGCTGCTGCGGCAGCCATACAGGCATATACTCTTGCAAGCATGTTATCTCCTGTCTGTGGAGCTTTGCCATTATCTGTCGAAGAATTATTGGTTGATGAGTTATCTGCTGATGAACCTTCTGCCGGTGCAGATGGTTCTGTTACAGTATTGTTATCTTCCTGTACAGTAAGTGCATTAATTGCATTAACAACTGCAGTTTTTGCATCCTCTAATGCCCTGGCATCAATCTTAGGTGCATTATCTGACTTATAATCTGCAAGCTGTGCCTGTGCTCCTTCCTGTGCCTGAATGTATATTGTCTTGTCCAGAAGTGTTGATACGCCCTTCTTAAATCTGTTAACACTCTTTCCGCTCTCAGACGTTGACTTGTCTGCTGCATTCTTTACAGAACCATATCCTGACACCCTGTCAGTATCTTTACCATAATTATTTACGATATCTGCAAGCATTGGGTCTTTGTCTGTTGTATATGCTGCCTTAATCTTCTTTAATGCTGAGAGAGCATCCTTAAGGGAATTCATGCTGGCTTCTGTATAATTAACCTCTGTGCCGTTAATTAAAGCCTCTGCATTATTAATAACCTCATCCACAGACATATCTGTATTAGTCTTATTGATTGTAAAATCATCAGCATACTTATTACCATTGTAGTCATATGTCTTGATTGTAAGTGAGCCGCTTGAGAAATCAATTGTTGAGAATGATGGGAGGCATGCATTCGTTCTCTCAGCTATGTAATATGGTGTATAGTTAAGTAAGTTATAGTACTTAGAACCTGAGCCTGAACCTGTTGTTATATAAAGAGTTCCATCTGGATTAGTAACCGAACCGCTGCTTATATCATAGTCAACTACATTTCCATCGAGAATCTGATAACTTCTTGAAAATGTGTGGTCATGTCCTGTAAGACATATATCAATGTTAAATTCATCCATTAATGGTGCAAATACAATTCTGTTAGTAGCAGCATCTGTATCTGCATGTGGCTGTCCTGAACCATAGATATCACTATGGAATATTACAACCTTCCACTTTGCATCAGGGTTGCTTGCAACAGCTTTTTTCATAAATGTTCTGTGTTCCTCCTGATTACGGTTGTTGCTGTTTAATGATATGAATAACACATCTCCATAATTAAAATAGAAATCGCTTCCTGCTGCTGTACTTCCTAACTTATCCTCTGAATTAGGGTTGTTAAAATGTGCTGAGTAATCTGCACCAGCCATATCGTGGTTACCAATTGTGGCAGCGATTGGAAGGCTTCTGAATACTGATGGATAAAGATATCCTGCATACTCACTCTCTCTTGTCTTCTTATCCTCTGCTTTAGCTGCTCCTGACTGGTTAATCTGGTCACCTGCTGATAAGAGGAATGATGCATCAGGACATGTCTTTAATGCCTGCTGCATTGTCTTATTCCAGTTGTATGCATCTCTTGCAACACTGGCATCATTAGCTGATTTATCTGAACTGCTTCCTGAAGCACCAACCTGAGGGTCACCGGTAAGAATAACCGAAAACTTATCCGTTGCCTTAGTTGTGTAATCATATTCAGCAGACCATACACTGTCATCTCCTGTGTAATTGTCTGTGTACTGGTAATGATACTGTGTGTTCTCTTCAAAGTAATCTGCTATGTTTACCTTATTGGCTGCACTGTATGACTTTCCCTGCCAGTTCTCAGCACTGATAGCCTCTGCATTACCTGTTACAACCTTGGCTGATGACTTTGAACCATCCTTCCATACCTTTACTGCCGGTGTTCCTTTTCCAGCTGAATACCATGAAAAATTAAGATCTGCCGCATCTGAACCTGGAGTTAAAGCTATATTTTCAGTCTGTGCATAAGCTTTTTCTCCTCCCTGCCATACATTAGAAAGCCAGTTCTGGAAATCAGCTGAATTATCTGTATCCTGCTTGAATGTACTCTGACTTACATCTGCCTCACCATATGCAAATGCATTAATAAGTGGTGCCTGACTTACAAGAACTGTTGACATTGCAGCAAGTGCTGCACTTTTTCTTAATAAATTCTTACTTCTCTTCATTTTTTCCTCCACATAATGAGATATATTTATTCGTATACTGTTGTACAACGAATTGTCATTACTATATCCCTATGTGGTAAACTTACAATAATTGTACTGTAAATCTTATGTAAAATTCTTGTTGTAAGCAAAAAATAAGACACAGATGTTTAATGTCTGTGTCCGATTTTTTCAATTTATTTATTTTCAAGCTTTGTAATACATTTATCCAGAGATGTTGCAAACCAGTCAATATCGTTCTCTGAAAATACCATTGGTGGACGAAGCTTTAAGATATTTCCGTAATGGCCTATAACTGATGTAAGAATATGCTCATCTCTTAACATCTCTATTACATTCAACGCCATATCCTTATCAGGTGTCTTATTACCATCATTCTTTACGAATTCAAATCCTAAGAACAAACCTGCACCTCTTACATCACCTACTGATTCAGGGTGTCTCTCCTGTACCTCTTTAAGTGCCTTAAGAAGTGCCGCACCTGCTTTCTTACAGTGTTCCTGAAGATTTTCATCCTTAATATATTTAAGAACAGCCTGAGCGGCGGCTATTGATACAGGATTACCGCCAAATGTGTTAAAGTAAGGAAGCTTGTCGCTGAAGGCTGCAAGCACATCCTCCTTTGCAGCAAGTCCTGAGATTGGAATTCCGTTACCCATAGGCTTACCCATTGTTATCATATCAGGGACAATTCCGTGTCTCGCAAATCCAAAGAATGCCTGTCCGGTTCTTGCAAATCCCGGCTGAACCTCATCTGCTATAAATACTCCGCCATTCTTATGTACAACATCTACTGTTGCTTTTAAGAATCCTACAGGGTCAGGATATATACCATCTGATGAGAATATTGAATCAGCAAGGAAACAAGAAAACTTATATCCTGCCTCATTTAATTCATCTATAGTCTTTTGCATCTCTGACGCATACCATGCTGTGAATTCTTCTGGTGTTCCACCATGACGGTAATAATCTGGTGCTGTTATAAGCCTTACATTAGGAAGTAATGGCTGACCGGCTCCAAGTGAAGGTGAACAGCCTGATGTTAATGCACTTGTTCCGTGGTAGGCTTCCTGTGTGATAATTATACCGGTACCACCCGTATAGGCTTCTGCCACACGAAGTGCAAGGTCATTAGCTTCTGAACCTGTACACATATACATTATCTTATTAATCTCATCAGGCATAAGTGCAAGCAGTTCTTCACTGTAATCAAGAATTTTTTCATGAAGATATCTTGTATGTGTATTAAGCGTTTTCATCTGTTCTGTAACTGCATTTACAACAGCAGGGTTACAATGTCCTACACCAGCTACATTGTTATACATATCAAGATATTTGTTACCTTCATCATCCCACAGATAATCTCCTTCTCCACGGACAATGTTAAGTGGCTTTCTATAAAAAAGTCTGTAAGCACCTCCAAGGTATTTTTCTCTCTTACTAATCATTTCCCTTGTTTTAGGACTTAACATAGATGCATATTCTTCCTTAAAACTGTTAGAGTCCATAATACTTGATTCTGTTGCCATAATTTCCTCCATTCTGCAAAAAGAAAAAGCACAGAACCTCTGATTTCTCAGAAATTCTGTGCTCCTTTGCACTGTCATACAGATTCATTCTGTCTGACATATATAATAGCAACATTTGGTTATTTGTCAATTTATAATCAAATGCTTATTAATCATATTTCTTATTTATCTTAAGTTTTACAGATAATGCTATTAAAGCCACGACAATAATACCTGCAAGAACCCATACCCACACAGGAACATTCTTAATGTTATAACATCTTACATTAATCCACATCTGATTAATTCTTGTTGTCTCTTCAGCATCAAAATACTGCATAATGGCACTTCTATCCATAACCTCCTGCGTAGGATACTGTGCTGATAACTGTCTGTATGTCTGTTCTTCTGGAACTTTAAGTATATATCTTTCATCATCAGAATCACCTGAAAAGAAATATCCCAGAGGATAATCTACAACATCTGTATCACTTTCATCTGCTCCATAGTTCCACTTTACATAGTCGAATACAACATCACTATCACCACCTGATATAACTGATGTATATCCAATATAGCTCATGTTTCTTACAGCATTTTCAGGTTTTGACAGAAAGTTAATAAAGCTCTGTGCTGCCTGCTTTTTCTCTGAATTGCCATTAATTCCAGACTTTAACATTACCCAGCCATCAAAATAAAGGTTAGTACATTCTTCAGGTACTGCAAAATTAAGCTGAAAATCATCCTCGTCAGCCTGGTCCATAGTATATACAGCATCTCCAGACCACTGATAACCTGCGACTACCTTTCCTGTTATCATATCAGTCTTGGCACTGTCAGTCTCGAATGAATAGGCATTATTCTTAACTGACTGAAGATACTCCTGAATCCTGTCCACATTTGCCTCAGAAGTATCATTCATCTCCTCGGCAAGTTTTTCACGATAATCAGGACTGTTTATAAATGACGCTGACTTTAACTTGTCTGACTTAATTGCACCAACAGCTGCAAACATGGAATCTCTTACATTATCCTTAATCGTTATCTGACGTCTGAATTTGCTGTTATCAATTATCGTCCATGTAGATGCTTCTTTTTCTGTCACCTTATCAGGATTGTACACGATTCCTGTTATACCCCACATATATCCTGCAGCATAGCGGCTCCATGACTCACCATTAATCTTATTCTCGTCAAATGTTTTCTTGATAAATGGAGATACACCCTTAGCATAGTAATTATTAGCAATCGATGTATCATAGAAATCATCTGAAAATGGCTCAAGCCAGTCCTCTGCCATAAGCTTCATTATCATATATTCTGAAGGACAGATTACATCGTAATCATCACCCAGAGTAAGCATGTTGTACAGTTCCTCGTTAGTTCCAAGACAACTGTACTGTACCTTAACTTTCTTGCCATAATTCTCATAATACCAGTTCTCAAAATCAGTAATTATCGAATTCTCACCCTTTATGCTTCCGCTCTCAAGGTCAATTATATCATCATCACTCCAGTCTCCGGTATCAATATATTCTTCCCAGTTGCACACACGGAGTATGATTGTATCGTCTGCTGCCACCGCTGTAAGACGGTTTGTATTAAACACTCCTGTTACTGCTGCTGTACCGCTTACTATCATTAAAGCTGAAAGTATTAACGCATTTATCTTTCCAATAATCTTATTCATCAGCTCCAGCCTCCTCTCGTACAGCTTTTCTTGCTGGTGCAAGATTAATTGCTATCTCAACTACAATAACAATAAGGAATATTATTGTAGATAAAGCCCACAAAGCAGTCTTGATATCAGTCTGTGAACCCTTGGTTGCATTAACAACATAAGTACTTATTGTGTCAAATGTTGCAGGCTTAGTGTATGTTGCAACGAAATAATCATCCAGTGATAATGTAACTGCCATAACAAATCCTGATGCTATGCCGGAAGCAATCTGAGGTATTATTATCTTAAAAAGTGCATACACAGGTGTTGCCCCAAGGTCAAGTGCAGCTTCATACAGACTTGGATCCATCTGTTTTAATTTAGGAACAACAGCCAGATATACGAACGGTGCACTCAGTATAACATGTCCCACAACAAGAGGAATATACGTATCCTTACTGACACCTAATACAACTACAAGAAGAATACAGATAGAAAAACCTGTAACTACATCTGCATTGACAACAGGAACCTGATTAAGAACTGACATTGCTCCTTTTACTTTTCCCTTTGAATAAAATGCACCTATAGCACCTGTTGTTCCAAGTATTGTTGCAAGTACAGCACTTCCAACAGCAAGCAGCACAGAACCTATTATCATATTAATAAGCTCCGGAGTCGTAAAAAGTGTTACATAATTATGCATTGAAAATGCATGTATTGCTCCTATATTAGCGGCATCCGTAAAACTGTATACTGCAAGCACAAGAATTGGAATATACATGAACAAAAGGACAATGCATATAATCATATATTTCAGAAATTTCTTCATTATACAAGTCCTCCTCTTCCAGCATTTTCTGACTCTTTATCACCCGAAACCAGAGTGACAATACATATAATAACAAGAAGTATCAGTGCTATCATTGAGCCATTGTGCCAATCATATGCACTGAAATAACTTCCAATCAGACTACCCATAATATATGTGCTGTTATAAAGCATATCAAGAACTACATAGTTAGTCATTGCCGGAAGGAATACCATTGACACACCACTGACAATTCCCGGAACAGACAATGGCAGTATAACCTTGATAAATGTCTGGAAATTATCCGCACCAAGATCCGATGCTGCTTCAATAACACTCTTATCAAGCTTTGAAAGCGTTGTATATAACGGAAGTATCATGAATGGAAGAAAATCGTATGTCATTCCTATTATCGTATTGATAAACGGATAATACGCAAGATTTCCCTCAATCATTGATAATATCTCT
>OHBE01002456.1_pt1 | contig 13620 bp, 16 predicted proteins | sample 1577231 | NCBI WGS metagenome assembly OHBE01 (sample SAMEA3541506, study PRJEB24748) | human gut metagenome | biome: human gut; feature: human-associated habitat; material: faeces | place: China | collected 2012
CTAATATTTGTGAATAATGTTAAATATTTTTAAAATTAAATTAATAATATAATATATTTAAAATTATTTGTATAATATTAATATAATATTGCAATTAGTTATATCGATCTAATCATCGTTCCCATACAACAGTGATCGAACCTCTGATGATACTTCCGGCTTTGCTTTGCAGTCGGATGCTGGTTTCAAACCATTTTCTGAAATTACAAATTGATAGCATTTTACCTCTTTGCCTCTCAATTTGTGTTTTCCAAGAAAGCGGTCTTTCTCCGGCCTCATCATCTGTTTTCTTTCCCAAAGTATCGGGAAAAGTTTCTTAAAATTACTAATTTCGTATTTCTTGGTAATTTCCTCCATCGTACTCTGAGATATCCACAGATACTTCTTTCCATGATTATCTGTAGTATATTCTCCCCAGACATCTGTAGGGAACTGCAGCTTTTCTTGGGAAGCCTGAACAAACTTGCTTCCATATCGAACTGCATACTCTGTGACAACATCAAATAAACGCTGTGCGTCATCACAATCCGCACCTTTTTTCTGATGCTGTTCCAGCAGCAGATTACGCATAGTTTCGATATCCAGATTTAAACGTAACACTTTTTTCAAGATTCTTGCTGACACTAACGTTGCTGCAAAAATGTTGTAAATACGGTAATCTGTGTTTTTCTCTGGTGGAAGTTTCTTTTTGAGCTTGTCCTGTTCCTGAGCAAACATTTTATCGAAAATATCTGGTTGTTTCCGATAAACCTTCAGAACACAATCCATAAAAGAGTATACTGCGGTTCCATAATTCTGTCTCAGTCCCGCCACCAACCGTTCTGCATGCTCTGCACTATCCGTCCAGTTCAGGTTCAGTTCCTTCATTCTGGCATAGCAACCTGAATTAGGGTTGCATTCTTCCAGAATACTCTTTTCTCCGCTGATTACAATCGTTCCGGAAAACTCTGTACGTTCTTTTAGTTCTCCATCTGACGAACATCGATCTTTGTCCTGTCCTTTTGACAGATTGTATATAATATCTGCAAAATTCCAGTTTGTTTTTCCTGTTGCTTCATCGACAATCAATGGCATTCCAATAGAATTACTTAATCGTTTGTAAAAAGCATTTTCTGTTGAATTGCAGTCTCCAATGATTCCGCAACTCTCTTCCGGAGAACCAAACACAGAAGCCATCAAACGAAGTGCTGTTGTTTTTCCTGTAGAGGACTCTCCAATGATTCCCCAAATCGGATTTTCCGTAAAAAGCTTTCTTTCTTTGCGCAGAATATGTACCACGGGAGAAGAAGCTCCGATTGCCAGTGCCAGCTCCAGATTTGGATGTCCAATGACTTCGTCCTGTACAATTTTCATCCAGGACTTTAGATCTCCTGCTGGTTTGATCAACGCTTTTCCTGTATAAACAGATTTCTTTTTATGCTGATCATTTACCCCAATCGGACGATATGCTAAAAAAATCAGCTGTTCATTCAGTGAAACAAAACCCAGACGTTGGTGAATATATGACCATTCTGCATCCGGTTCACTGTCGTGCAAAATTGTTTGAACGGCACTTGCATGGGATGCTGTATCACTTAATGACAAACCATACTTTTTCAGTATTTTGATGATATCACGATCACAACCATTACGAGGAATCTGTATCCTTTTGTAAGTGATCCCATTGTAAAGTTCCACTTCGATCATCATTTCGTCTGTGATAAGGTCAATCATACCTTTCGAAACATACATAGCTTCGCAAAAGAAACACTCGTTTCCGTTACGATCCAGATAGTACATTCCGTCGTTTTTGCAGTAGAAGCTGCTCATTCACATCAGCCTTTCTTTCTGATATTCTTTTGTCAAGGTGCATAAAAAATTACAAATTCCTATGGTGGTATTGTTTTCATGAATCTTCCTCCTTTTGAATAACGCTTGCTGTTCTTTCTTTAACAATCCCAAGACTCTTTTCTGTCAAGTCCATCCCAAACGGGTGTCTTACCAAAAAGTTAGCAGGACTGTGTTTTTTATCCTATCACCGTCACATATGAAATTCAAGAGCCAACTTGCGAAAAGGAGAAATTTTAGAATTTGTTAACTTTTGATATTTTATAAAAAAAAGGTCTATTCGACCTTTTTTAAATTTTCTTTCTTACCTCAATGGCAATCAAGCTTCCTCTTTCTCCTGTATGGAACAAAAACTGCTCTGGATAATAAAACATTTCCTGATACTTCTGTACCTGCTTTTCATTTAAGCTCGAAAAGTCTTCTCCAGAACATCCACACAAAAAAGCTGGACCTGCTATGATATCAACAATAAGACCATGTTCTCCGTAGATCGCTCTGTTGAGTTCCATTCCGTTCATCTTTCCTTCTTCATTGCATACCAGACAAACTTCTTCCTCAAAAGGATATATCGCCTCGATATATCCTTTGACCTCTCTCTGTAAGCTTTCCAGCGTGTTGTCGATCTCTTTCAGATAAGCTTTTTTTCCAGCCTTCAACATAATGATATTGATCTTCTTTTCTCTCATGATACTTCTCCTTTTTTCTCGTAGATTTCCTGTCTCTTTATCTGTACGCTTGTATCCAGTGAAGGGAAAATGTCCATTCCTGTCTTGAGTGTAATTTCCACACAATACTTTCCCACCACAATTTTGTCAATAAACTCCTGTATCAGCTGCTTATACTCCGGACTGCTTGTTGCTTTTTTAGCCTGCACATACTCCTGTAATATTAACTCTGGGTCAATCTGAGGAATTTTTTCCTGCTCCATACTGCTCATCTTCGTCTTCTCTGCTTCCAAAGAAACCTTCTCCTGTTCCAATGCAGACAGACGTTCTCCAAGTGCAGGTGAATACAATCCCTGTATAACTGCATCCGTAATATTCTGGATTGCTTCATCAATCTTGCGGAGTTTTTCTGCTATCAGATCTGTTCTGTCTTCCTGTTTCTCCCTCCCCTCTTCTTCCTTTCCCTTGATCCTGTCTGAAATTTGCTTTAGAGAAGCCCTGTTAAAGATTCTGTTTTCCAAGAGATGAATGATATACGTTTCCAGATATTCCTGATTGATCTCCTTGTTTGAACAGGCATACCGTTTGGATGGACAACGATAGGTAACATACCGCTGTTTATTTCTTCCACTGTATCGGGTATTTCCGACCATTGCTCTTCCGCAATCCATACAGAAAACCTTTCCTGACAACAGATAGTTTGTTTTGGCATTTTCTCTTCCCCCGTGATGACGATGCTCCTTGATTCTCTGCTGCACCTTTTGGAAAGTGATGCTGTCAACAATCTGGGGACATCCTCCTTCTATACAGATAATATCATCACTATTTTTGTGAAGGTGGGTATTTCGGCTTCCTGATATGCTCTTGGATGAACTCTGGTTGAAAACATAGATTCCCTGATATTTTTTATTGGTCAGAATACTGTACAGACTGTTTTTCTGAAATTCCTGTCCTCGTTTTGTCTTATACCCCTTCTGATGCAAATAGTGGAGAATCTGTGAATATCCGTTTCCCTGAGCATACATGGAAAAGATACTTCGAACAATTTCTGCTTCCTGTTCATTGACTGTCAGCTTTTTGCTTTGTTGATCAATCTCGTATCCCAGCGGCGGTTTCCCTCCTGTATGTTTACATTGAAGTGCAGTTTCTCTCATCCCTTTCATTACTTCTCTGGCAAGGTTCTGTGAATAATATTCACTCATACCTTCCAGTACAGATTCCATCATAATACTTTCCGGACTGTCATCCAGGTTTTCCAGCACACTGTACACACTGACCCCGTTTTTCTTCAGTTCTCTCTTGTACACCGCCGAATCATAACGGTTTCTTGCAAAACGATCCAGTTTGTGAACCAGAATGATATTAAACTGATGGTATTTACTGTCTGAAATCATTTTCTGGAAGGATGGTCGATGATCTGTTGTTGCACTCTTCGCTTCATCGATATAGGTTTCTACAATTAGGATATGGTTTTGCTGACAGTAGTTCTGCATGGCTCTCAGTTGTGCATCGATACTTTCTGACCTCTGATTATCCGAACTGTACCTTGCATATAATGCCGCCTTGTTGATTGTCTGAATCATACGTTATCTTCTTCCTCCTTCTCCTTTTTCTGGTCATACTCTGTCCAGTCAAACGATTCCAGTTTCCACTGACTTCTGACTGCTGGTGTCAATGGATGCAGATTCTTTCTCTCTCCATCAGAAATAACACTGATTTTTTCTCTGTATGGTTTTAACAGTTCCAATACCTCTCTTGCTCTTTTCTCTACCCTTTGATTGCTTCTGTCTGCTCTTCCCCATGCAATGATAATTTCACTGCATTCTGCTGCTGCCTGCTGGATATAGCTGTTATTTTCTTCCTCGTTGAGTTCCTGATCTGTATTCCAGCGAAAATTCAGTTTGCTTGTCAGCTTGGAATACAGGTTCACAATCTCCACTCCTCCAAACCGCTCCAATGCTGCCAGATTGTTTACCACCAGAAAGGTTGTTGTATCTGTCACAATGGTATCTGCCATACAAGGGTTGAGCATAATTACAGCTGCCAGTGCCTTGTCCTTGTTCCAGATTCTTTTCCACAAATATCTGTGTGTATGCTCTTCATTAAATACTGCTTCACAACGAATGGTCTCTTTTTCAATTTTCATAGTTGATTCCTCCTGAAAAAATAAAGCCTGATAGCATCCATCGATACTATCAGGCTTCATTTTTGTAATTATATTGATCTTGTTAATTGGATAATAGAAGTGATTTACAGGCTGTATCCTCCTACTTTCCACTCTCCTCCTTCATCTACCAAAATCAAGGTTAGTTTCTGTGTTTTTTCTTTGTCAGAAAGTCCCAGGAAACCTCCTGTACCTTTGTAATTGACATTAATAGCAACCTTCACATTGCCATCTTCTGTTTGGTACTCATCAATATATTCCAGTTTGACTTTCCAACTTTCCCCAAATTCATCTATGTAGTATTCTTCCATAGCTTTTGAGTTTTCTTTGAGAACAGAAATCAAAATCTTTTCTGTTTCTGCACCTGTATTTTCCATAGACTGATTTAGGAAATCCTCAGACATAAGAGAAACCATTTTTTTAGCATTAAAGTCGCACAGCATTGCTTCTGCAAAATCCATTGCAACTTTTTTAGGACTTCCCATAATACCGGAAATTAATGAGTATAGTATCACTCCCAGAATCAGTGATAAAATGATTACTCTTCCTGTTTTCTTTTTGGGTTTGGATGGTGAATCAGTAACAGTAGGGTTTACCGTGACTGTATTACCGGTATCAGATACAGCTGTTCCACAATTACCGCAAAATTTTGTTCCTTCTGTCAGTTCTGTTCCACAATTTGAACACCACATTTTTTACACTCCTCATTTCTGCTCTTTTCCGCAATTTGTGCAAAACTTTGCTCCAACTTTTAATTGACTTCCGCAAAATTTACATCTTGTTTTTTCCTGTGAATTTTCCGAATGATTACTGGAATCAGTAAATGATCGGGATAGTGTCTCTTTCACTGTATTTTGGGTGGTAACAACTTTTCCTCTTAACATTGAATGAACTATTTTTCCTTCCAATGTAAGCTTTTTCCATATAGTCTTTATCGTGACAATATATATCTGTATACCAAAACCTATCCAAGACAAATAACCCACTGATTCTGGCAAAGCTTCCACATCACCTCCACAAAGTATAATTCCAATGATAACAATGGCTCCAGCAATAATCCATCCCATATTCTTTTTCAGAGTATTTTGATCATTTTGAGAAAACTCTGCATATTTTTGGGATATTTTAATATTTGCAGGACTTATCCAATCTAACATTTGAAGATATTTATCTTTTTCTGCCACATCGCAATTATCTTTTATACACTGTATCAACTCCGACACTGCTGCCGGATCATTGATGTTTGTGCTAAAATATGCCTCTATCAATTCACGTTCGTTTCTGATTGTTCCTAATGCCATAAATTATCATCCTTTCCTATTATTGGGCTTCACAGCTGCTGCAAAATTTTGCATCAGCATTGATTTGACTTCCACATTCCGCACTGTATTTCTTTGCTCTTGAACTGGAACTGTAGTTTGTACTTGTATCTCCTAAAATCTTCTTTTCTTTTGCAGACAGTCCAAAACCTCCTAACTTGGATAAGAAACCTTTCTTCTTTCCTTCCTCCTTTCGCATATATACTTGGCTGCAATTTGCAAATTTTGTGTTTAATTCATCGAGTCATCCAGATTGGTTCTGCAGTATAACTGAAAAACTAAAGAAAGTCTTCTTCATCCCAAATGTAAATAACACGTTTTTTCTTCTTTCTAATGTTTAATAAACATTGATATGATACCAATAATTGCAATTACTTTTAAAAATCCTGGTATCAGCTCCCACAAAGAAATAGCTAATCCTAAGATGATAAAGCAAATTACAATCGTGAAAATTAATCTGTAACTAAACCATTCAAACATAGACGATTCACCTTCTTTTAATATTGGAAATAAAAAATAGCAAAAAGGTACCAAGAACAAATATAATAATCACTTTCAGTATGGAACCTGAAATCTCCATCAGAAACAAAGAAATTCCATATCCAACCCCAAAAGAGATAGCTGCAATAATCAGCAGCGATGTGATATTGATAAACAGCAAATGTCCTTTCGTTAAAATAACCATGAAAACCATAAATCCAAAAATAATGGTCATGGCTTCTAACATAACACTTCACTCCTTGTTCAATATCTGATTCTACTTTTCCAAACTTTCTTTGATAATCCTTCTGACTGTTTTTTCTGAATAGTTGTACTTGGTCGCAAGTATTTTTAAGTTTGTACCGTTATATTCTTCAATGATCAGTTTTTGTATCTTTGCTGGATTAAAGAAGCGTACCGGAAAGCTGATCTGCTGACCCTTGAACATTCTGTATATTTCCATTGCTGTATCCATACCCAGTCTTTCACTGATTTCCTTGTATACATTATTTAATAACTCAGGGTCTTTGATTGCCATTTCCGTCACCTCTTTTCCATATTCTAATACTTCCAAACTCTTAAGTATAATCTCAATGTCCTTGTATTTGTCCATACTGATGATCATATCTTTTCCAGCTGTTTATTATGATGAAATATACACACCTTTCCCGTTCTTCATCTTCTCTGTGTAACATACTGGTTCAGAACAAAGTATTCCTTTTTCGATTTTCATAGTTGATTCCTCCTGAAAAAAATAAAGCCTGATAGCATCCGTTGATACTATCAGGCTTATTTTTATAATATATATTTATTTTTGCAGGAAGATCGTTCCTTCTACCGAATCGGCAGATTGGCATTCTCTGGATTATGTAGAACCTCTTCCAGTTCTTCTCTACTTACAAAGATACGATTTCCTATCATCTTTGCATCCAGATACCTTTTCACAAACATCCGTAATTTTTTTCTGCTGATGGGCAGGTATTCCTTCTGAATATCTGTAATACTAAGATACTGGCATTTCTGTGTTTCTTCCATCTTTCTCTTCCTCCTTTTCTTCCACACTTTTCCCTTCAAACAGTCGAAAACTTGTCACTTCTTTTCCATACTGCTTTAATCTAGGACTTTTGGATAATTCCCTCCCTAAACGGACTCTTTCCCCCTATGTCAGTTCATCTGTCATAAAATAATTCTGATACACTTTGGGATTCTTTCCTGGAATAATACGATCCGCTATCTCCAGTATTTCGTCTTCGTACTCACAAAGATCAATATCTTTATGGCTAGCATCGGATAATCTGAACATTCTGCGCATGTTCCCAACCTCCCTTCTAAAGTTATTATTGATTTGTTCGTTATTTTTCAGGACAAACGAAGCAAAATCGGGACAGTTGAGATCACATCAGAAAATGTTGATTCCGTAGGGGTAATATTTTGTTCGTTGGATTTTGATACAAAGAAACACAAAAGAAAAAGAGAGATGGTTGCATCTCTCTTTTTCTTTCTTCTATTCTGTTACCTTTCCCACTTTCTATTATTTGACATTTAATCCTTTCCATTGATATAATGAGATACACACAGTAAAAACACATATTACTGCTGAACCGCAACTGATATCAAAAGGAGACTTTCCATGTCAAACACCAACAATACACCTGAGAAAAAAGTAAAAGCAGAAAAAAATGATGATATGGTTCAGGCAATTGGCGCGAACCTGAAACGTATCCGGGCTACAAGAAAACTTTCTCTGGAAGAAGTCTCTAACATGAGTTCCGTGAGTAAAAGTATGCTCAGTGAAATTGAGCGTGGAACCAAAAGTCCCACTATTTCCGTTCTATACAGGATATGTAAAGGAATTCATATCTCTATACGTGACTTATTAAAAATATCTACCCCAGATATTGAAATCGTACGTGGAACTGAATGTAAAAAAGTTGGGGTTATGGATTTTTATGTTCTATATGAAGATGATGTTGAAAATCCTATGGAAATCCAGAAAGTTCGTATGGCTCCGCATACCAGTCATCCAGCTGATAGCCATGGAGAAGGTGTATGGGAGTGTGTTATGGTAATGGATGGTGAATTTACCCTCATTCTTGGAAAAGAATCCTATTCTATCAAAAAAGGGGAGAGCCTTCGCTTTCGTGCCAACTGTCATCACACATATGCTAATAAATCGGACGAAGACGTATGGTTCTACAACATCACTTCCTATGGAACCTAAATACTTTATCAAATCTTTTGGATAAGAGCATCTACTGCCTCTTCTGTCGTATTCCATGATGTTGTTACTCTGACAGCATATTGATTATTATCCATTTTTTTCCATTCCATTAACTGAAATTCTTCTTGCAATTCCTTCCATTTCTCTTCAGACATAATTGGAAACAATTGATTGGATTGTGGTTCACACAGAAAAGAATATCCTTTTTCGTGAAAAGCTTTTGCAAGTTTTTGCGCCATAGAATTTTCTTTTTCAGCCAGTTCATAAAACAAACCATCTCTGAAAAGCTCTTCAAATTGAATTCCGATCACTTTTCCTTTTGCAAGTAATCCTCCTTTTTGCTTTGTGATAAAACGGAATCCAGAAGAGAGACTGGTATTTACAATAACGATTGCTTCACCCAGCATTGCTCCATTTTTGGTTCCTCCAATGGTAAACGCATCCGTGTACTTTGCCATATCTCGCATAGTAACATCACTATACTTTGACATTAGTCCCGAACCCATTCTGGCACCATCACAATATAAATATAGATTATTCTCTCTACAAACATTGTGCAACTCAGAAAGCTCTTCTCTGGTATACACAGTTCCCAGCTCTGTAGCATTGGTAATATAAACCATTGCCGGCTCTACCATATGCTCTCCATGATGTTCTTCCAAAACCCTCAGAATATCTTTTGCTCTGATCTTTCCATCTGCACTGGCAACTGCTAAAATTTTATGCCCACAAGCTTCTATTGCTCCTGTTTCATGAGTAAAAATGTGAGCACTTTCTGGTGCAATCACTGCCTGATGTGGTCTCAGACAAGCTGAAATCATGGTTAAATTTGCTATTGTACCTCCTGTAATAAAGTGGATATCCGCTTCTATCTCTTCTCCTATTTCTTTTTGAATCAATTTTCTGGCAGATTCCGAATGACTGTCTTTATAGTATCCTTCCTCTGGGATTAAATTTTCTCGAGTTATTGCTTCCAAAATTCTAGGATGTGCGATTTCGCCATAATCATTTAAGAAAAAATACATTCTCGATTTCCTCCTCATTTATAATCACTACATCAAATAATAAAATATCAACAAAAAGCTGTACATTCCTGATTCAAGATTGATGTACAGCTTTTTGTTTTAGTTGTTATCGAGAAATATTAAAGATCATTTCTATGGTTATATACCATTTTTCCTTCCAAATAAGTACATTCCACATCTCTTACGTTCTCGATTTCATCCAACGGATTGCTATTAAGAACAACAAAATCAGCCGATTTTCCTTTTTCCAGTGTACCTGTAATAGCATCCACTCTCAGAAGCTCTGATGCTGTCTTTGTTGCACTCATAATTGCCTGCATTTCAGTCATTCCTGCATCAACATAGTATTTCAGCTCATGACTCATACCATTAATTGGATTCCATGTTGTACCGCAATCAGTACCTGCTGCAATTTTAACTCCCGCTTTGACTGCTCTTTCTAAAGCGAGTAAGTGCAGATCTGCAATTGGGGCAATCTTCTTTTTGAGAGCTACACATATTGGGGAAGGGTCATCTGCCAAAGCAATAACACGGGATGCAATAATAGTAGGACAAAGATAAGTTCCTTTTTCCAACATCATTTCAATCAATTCGTCATCCAGCATGTATCCATGTTCAATGGAATCAATCCCAGCCATAATTGCTGCTTTTGTTCCTTCATATCCTATACAATGAGCACCTGTAATCCTTCCAGTTTTCTTGGCTTCATCTGCAACTGCCTTCATCTGCTCATAGCTCAGTTGTTGTGCTCCTGGCACAGAACCAGGTGTCAAAACACCACCTGTAGCCATCATCTTAATTACATCAGCACCTTTTTTAATCTGTTCCCTTGCTGCTTTCAATGCTTCATCCGTAGAGTCGCATTCTGCAGCCATGGCGTATCCATGTCCACCTGTAATAGCAATAACTCTGCCGGAAGCAACAATACGAGGTCCTACTGCCAATTTTGCACGAATCAGGTTTCTTAAGTAGATATCCGCATCATATTTGGTACCCATATTTCTTACTGTAGTAATACCATATTTAAAATGCTCTACTCCCTGTGTATACGCCTTAATTGCTGTCATTGCTTCTGTGTCTGATTCGACAATACTAGCTGCATCCAAAGTAGGCAGTAGTCCTAAATGAACATGGCAATCGATTAAACCTGGAATTATGGTTTTTCCTGTACCATCAATTTCATGATCTGCTGAAATTGGTTCTTTTGAAACGGAAATAATACCATTGTCATCAAAAGCAAAAAATCCATTTTCGATGACAGAACCTGTTCCATCAATAATGCGCACATTTCTAATAACAGTACTCATTTTTATTTCCTCCTACTTTTAAATTTTCAAAAATTACTATGCTTTTAAGAAGTTAACAAAAATTCCTGCGATAATTACAGAGGTAACAGTAACACTAGTAAATCCGCCTACAATCATCTGCGGTAAAATATTATCCATCAGATACTGTTTTTCTTCTGGTGTTTTTGCCATTGCTGTAGTAGCTTCATCTGTCAAAATGTAGTTTGGTGGGAAACCATACAAAGAGGTGTATGCAGATGCACATGCCATGTAAGGGCTAATCTTCATTACTTTACTCATAATCAAACAAGCAATTGTCATACCTGCAACACCAACAAAAATGATAAATAACAATGGACCAATAACTTTTACTACCATATCTGGTGTAGCATTTTTCAGGCCATCAAACAAATTCACCATCATTACAAATAATAAGAAATTAATTGCACCTGCTTTTTTCAGTACATCTTTTTCCAGGAAACCAATCTGATAGAAAACTACACCTAACAACAAACCTCCTACAGCAGCATTCAGTTCAAATCCTAATGCAGCCGTTGCATCTTCTAAGATTTGTGCTAAACATGCAACAAATGCAGTTTTTGCCAAAAGGACCTGGGTTGTTTGAAATTTTTCTGGCATTTGCAAAAGTGCCCGTTTCTTTTTTACTAATTCTTGATTCTGAGAAACAGATGAAGTTACCTGACTAGAAGTACCTATCAGAACTTCTCCTTCCCGATAATTTTTCAACAACCTTTTGCATTCTTTCTTTAACATGAACGCCGTAATTGGATATCCTGCAAACGACTGTAAAATATACATACAAAGTGCCAAAATAGCTGCTTCTTCCAGTCCCAATTTCAAAGCTGCCTGCTGCATAATTAATGCTGCAGTAACACCACCAGTTAATGGTGGAATACCAGAAATAACATAATTGAAGTCAACAAACTGTGGTGCAATTAGCAAGCAAAAAATTATCATACCTGCTAACCCGATAAGGCAATTCACAATTGTTTTCCACTGTTGAGCTAACTCTTTTAAACTCATTGTTGTTCCCAAGTGAACCACAATTAATAAAATTGTAAGTGTTCCTCCTAACGGTGGACCAAGTCCTGTTCTACTGACAATATCCTGAGGGAGAATTGTCCAATAACCCACTAAGAAAATGATTGCGATAACAAATGCTGATGGAATTGTAGCTTTAGAAATAACACCAATAATCTCTCCAATTGCATAGATCATTGCTAGTATTAGTAAAGCAAAAATCCCTGTTCCTAAGATTGACATAAATACGCCTCCTCTTATACATTATAGAGAATTTTTGTTCTCTATAATGTATATATTAAGGATTTTCATATTATTTGTCAATCCAATAAACACACAAAAAAAGTTCTTATTTATATACACAACATATATTTACATTGTAAATTTACACTATTTTTATAATCAAATATATCGTAAACATAAAAAAGCCCCACCCAGAAAATTCTGAGCAGAGCCTTTTTGTTATATATCACTTTCCGTGATAATGAATGGTGGAGGCGACCCATAACTGCTCATTATCACAAGAACACAATATAATATGGCTTAATTAAGCCATATTATCCATCTGAACATATAATATTAAGACAGGAGATTTACCCCTGTCCGATTTTCTGTCCCTTTCAAAAAATCAATCAGCTATTTTTCTCTTTTCCTAGTAAATAGGTTTTTCCCCGTCTATCCCGTCCATCCCGTCATTTTTGTAGAAAGAAATATTTTTTGCCTGTTGTATTGTGGAAATAGATCATTGTTATCATGCAGTACCATTCATTTTTGCGGAAATAGATAAACTACTTTTCCCTTTATTTATGCCATTTTTTCAATATCATTTTTGTCAATTTATTGATTTCCGCTCTGTTGGTGGAGACCTCAAAATATACAATAAGTGGGAGCCTGTATATAAGGCTCCCACTTCACATTAGCTGTATTAAATCAATTTATAACTATATATTCTTTCCTTGTATAAACAATATCTTTCATTGATATTTAAGGAGGAATATTAATGTTGAAAAAAATTGGTACTGTAGCTCAAGTTAAGACAATCAAAGAACAACTGCATCCGGATTTGTATCAAGCTGTTGTACATGACCTTCATTTGTTGGATTCTGCTTATGGAGCTGATCGTGATTACTTCACTCTTGGTGGATACAGTATTGTTATTGACTCTGAATCTGATCTAAAAGAAGTAAAAAGTATTATCGATTTTGAAACTCACTTTCCTGAAGAAGTATTGCTCTTTTCTTCTTGTAATTATCTGGCTGCTCTTTTTGTCATGAATGATGATTTCAGTATTATGGTTTGGCTTCCTGTTTCCCTTGCTCCTAAAAATTTTCTGGATGAAGTATAAAGCTGTATACCCTGCCCCTTTGGGGTGGGGTATTATAAGGAACATAAAAAAATAGTAAGATTGTATGATCCTGTTGTGCAATTTTTTTAATTGGTATACACCTGATCCTTGAGATACATACGGTCCTTGGCATACATCTAATCCTTGAGATACACCTGACCCTTGAAATACACCTAATCCTTGAAATACACCTAATCCTTGAGATACATTTAATCCTTGAGATACATTTAATCCTTGAGATACATTT
>OHBE01002459.1_pt1 | contig 13606 bp, 8 predicted proteins | sample 1577231 | NCBI WGS metagenome assembly OHBE01 (sample SAMEA3541506, study PRJEB24748) | human gut metagenome | biome: human gut; feature: human-associated habitat; material: faeces | place: China | collected 2012
AAGGGCTTTGCCCTTTTGAAACCCACAAACTTTTGTGTACAAAAGTTTGACAAAAAACTTCTGTTTTATAAAAGGGAGGACAGCAGATATGAGGATGTATGACTTGATTGAAAAGAAAAAACTGGGAAAGGCACTCACTCAACAGGAAATTGACTGGATGGTTCAGGGCTATACACAAGGAGAAATTCCGGATTATCAGATGTCTGCATTTTTGATGGCAGTCTGCTTTCAGGGTATGAACATCGAAGAAACGACAGCAATGACCCTTTCCATGGCGCATTCCGGTCAGATGTCCGACCTGTCCGGCATCCATGGGGTCAAGGTAGATAAACATTCGACCGGAGGAGTGGGGGATAAAACCACCCTGATTGCGGCACCGATGGCGGCAGCCTGCGGTATTCCGGTCGCCAAAATGTCCGGTCGGGGACTGGGATTCACCGGAGGTACGGTGGATAAGCTGGAGTCCATTCCGGGTTATCGCACCACCCTGCCCAAAGAAGAATTTTTTGAGATTGTCAATACCGTCGGCATCTCGCTCATCGGTCAGAGCGGGGAGCTTGCCGTAGCAGATAAAAAGATCTATGCGTTGCGGGATGTAACCGCAACGGTAGACAGCCTGCCGCTGATTGCATCGAGCATCATGAGCAAGAAGATCGCTGCCGGAGCGGATGCAATCCTGCTGGATGTCAAAACTGGAAGCGGCGCTTTTATGAAGACCAGAGAGGACTCGATTGCGCTGGCGCAGACGATGGTCGGCATCGGGGAGCAGGCAGGCCGCAGGACAGCAGCGCTCATCACCGATATGGATACGCCGCTTGGAAACACTGCAGGAAATGCGCTGGAAGTGATCGAGGCACTGGATACCCTGAAGGGAGAAGGTCCGAAAGATCTGACCGAGCTGTGTATTCATTTGGCAGGAAACATGCTGTATCTTGCAGGAAAAGGAACGCTGGAAGAGTGTCTTGAAAAGGCAGAGCAGTCTATCCGGGACGGCAGTGCTTACCAGAAGTTTTATCAGATGGTGCAGCGTCAGGGCGGAGATGTTTCTTATCTTGAGGATACCCGTAAATTTACGATTGCACCGGCTTATCCGGTACCAGCACCGAAGGATGGATTTATCGCTGCGATGCAGACGGAAGAGATCGGAGCAGTTGCAGGAATGCTCGGTGCAGGACGGGAGAAAAAAGGAGATGCAGTCGACTTCTCGGCAGGTATCCGCTTTGTCAAAAAGACCGGCGATTTTGTGCATGAAGGAGAACCTGTTGCATGGCTTTATACTAATCGGGAAAATAGCGTAACCGAATCGACCAGACGTTACCTTAGCGCCCTGACCATCAGCGATCAGGCACCGGAAAAAGTGCCGCTCATTCAGGGAAGAGTGAGTGCAAAGGGTACAGAGGTTTATTAGAAAGAAAAACAAAAGTTTTTGATCGAACTTTTTTCAAAAAGTTCGTGGTGTCCAGAGGCAAAGCCTTTGGTCGCACTCCGCAGAGTGCGAAATACCCCCAAACAATATAAAAAATAAAAACGATAGAGGCAGGATGTTTTTCTGTGGCTGCCGCACGGTAGTGCGCGTGGCGCATGGAAATGCACCACGCAAGACGAATCAAATTTAACTGCTATTTATGAAATCATAGGGCAAAACGAAAGTTTCCCTTTGGGAAACAGTGCTCCCGCACCACAGCATCGGAATGGTACTCTGCCTCTAACGATTTATTGTTTTTGTTATGAAGTGTCACAGGGGTTTTACCCCCGTACCCCCACCACCTTTTGTAAAAGGTGGACGAAAACTTTATTTTTTGTTTTCGTGACAAAGAAAAAGGACTCCAAACGGAGTCCTTTTGTTTTGCTATTTTACAACGCGGATGATGCCGATTGGGGTCTGTTCGAGGGACTGACCAAGCGGGTTGTCCTTTAAGATTTTGACCAGCAGGTCGCGGTCCATTGAGCTGTGGGAGATACCAAGGATCTGACCTTCCAGATCGTTGATGTCGGTGATAGCAACCTTGATGCCGCCCAGACGCTGGGACATTTTCTGTGCGGTTTCGTCCGGTTCTGCTGGGCCCAGTACAACATAGTGGTTGTATGGAGGCAGGGTGTAGTCACATGGTCCGTCGATAGAACGAGCTTTGTAACCTGCGATCTTGTAGAACCAGCCGCGTTTGTGGAACAGCTTGCCGACTGCGGATACAGCAGCAGCAAACAGGATGCGAGGAGTGCCGCATTCCTGCAAAGCCATCTCCATGGTTTCCGGGATACCCAGACCGATGCCGTATGGGGTCTTGAGTACGAATTTGCACAGGAATTTTGCCAGCGGACGTGGATGAATGTCCTTCATCGGGATTGCACGGCGCTGGGTGCAGGCAACTGCCTTTTCGGTCATGAATACAATGTCGTCCGGTTTTGCGTATGGTTTTGCATATTTTTCGATGACGTCACATACATCATCTTTATCGGTGATAACGTGGGTGCGGATCGCAAGACGCTGATATTTAACACCGTCTACCTCGATGATCTCGTTTTTCCCTTCGTTTACGATATAGCTTTCTTCGCTCATGTTTTACAGTCCTTTCAAGGTTTGGAAAATCACAGATTGTCCAAATAAAGATACCTTTATTTTACCCCAAATATTCTGTAAACTCAATATCAGCGCTATTATTTTGTCAATACTTTGTAAAGAGCGGCAATTTCGTCGGCTGTAAAGTGCTTTTTCTTAGGAATTTATGCTTTGATTTTTTAGAAAAAGTAACTTTAAAATTTTGTATGACAGATGAAAGAAGTATCTTTTAATCGGCAAGGTTCTGTTATATAATAAAAAAGAATCCAAAATGCTCTGTGAGAGGAATCGAAAAATGGTTTTTTCCAATTTGTTTTTTATCTATCTTTTTTTACCGCTTAATTTGATTTTATATTATGCCGTTCCAAACAAAACCTGGAAAAATGTGGTTTTGCTTCTTTTTTCGCTCTTTTTCTATTCCTGGGGCGAACCGGTCTGGGTGTTTTTGCTGATGCTGACCGCTTTCCTGGACTACACTTGGGCAAAATGCATCGAATATTTTAACCTGACCGGACAGCAGCGCCGCAAAAAGATGGCGCTGATTGCGTCTCTGGTGTTTGACCTTGGTATGCTGGGTGTCTTTAAGTACAGCGGATTTGTGGTAGAAAACATCAATCTTCTGACCGGACTTTCTCTGCCGGTGCCGCAGATTGCTTTGCCGATCGGTATTTCCTTTTACACCTTCCAGACTATCAGCTATGTGCTGGATGTTTACCGCGGACAGGTTGCAGCACAAAAGCGATACTATAAATATCTGATGTATCTTTCCAGCTATCACCAGCTGGTAGCAGGACCGATCGTCCGTTATAGCGATGTCGCTGCTGAAATCGAGAACCGCACCGTATCTGCACAGGATTTCAGTGAGGGTATCACACGCTTCTGTCTGGGACTGACCAAAAAGGTAGTGGTCGCCAATGTGGCAGGCTCTCTGGCGGGAAACTATCTGGACGCAGACCTTGCATCCTTGTCGGTAGCAGGGGCGTGGTTTGGCGTGCTGCTGTACACCTTGCAGATCTACTATGATTTTTCTGCTTACTCGGATATGGCAATCGGTCTGGGACGAATGTTCGGTTTCCACTATCATCAGAACTTTAACTATCCGTATATCGCAAAATCAGTTACCGAATTCTGGCGCAGATGGCATATTTCCCTGAGCAGCTTCTTCCGCGATTATGTCTATATCCCGCTGGGCGGAAAATATCGCCATCAGATTTTTAATATCTGCGTGGTATGGTTCTTGACCGGACTGTGGCACGGGGCAAGCTGGAACTTTATTTTGTGGGGTGTCTTTTATGGGGCGCTGCTGATTGTGGAGAAGCTGGGACTGTTAAAGGTACTGGAGAAAATCCCGTCTGTCTTTTCCCACCTTTATCTGCTATTCCTGACCTTGATTGGCTGGACTATTTTCTATACCACCGATTTAGGCAAGCTGGGCGGATATTTTGGAGTGATGTTCGGGCTCTCGGGCAATGCAATTTCTGACCCTCAGCTTTCCATTACCTTTATGAACAATCTGTTCTGGCTGATTGCGGCAGTGCTGTTCTGTATGCCGATCACCCAGCTTGTAAAGCGCTGGGCGCAGACACAGCGATCCGAAGGAGTGCGTGCCGGAATCTCGATTGTCAACGCTATTATGAATGTTATGCTCCTGTTTGTCTGCACTGCTATGCTGGTGGGAGACAGCTATAATCCATTTTTATATTTCCGCTTTTAGGCAGAAGGTTAGACAGGAACCTGTGAGCAGAAGGGAGAAAGATTCGTGGAACCAACAAAAAAGCGAACAGGAAAGGCAGATTATCTGCCTTTCATCAATATCTGCGTTGTAGTGCTTGCATTGGTTGTGGTAGGAGTGCTGGCACTTGTGCTTCCAAAACCCACTGTTTCCGAGATCGAAAAGAGGGAACTTGCAAAAAAGCCGCAGTGGACCTTGTCGTCCTGGTTTTCGGGAGCCTTTGCCAAAGAGTATGATGCCTATTATGCCGATACTTTTCCGCAGAGGGAAAACTTTGTTTCGGTAGCGACCAAGCTCGAGCAGATGCGCGGACTGCATCCGGATGATGTCCGCATTCATCAGGCAAGCACGCCTCAGACCGGAATTGACCAGCAAAAGCCAGCTCAGCAGCCGCAGCAGCATCAGGAATCTCAGCAGCAGATCGACTATGATTCCTACACCGACCCAAATGCGCCGGGCAATGGTCTTAGCGGAAACGGCAGTGCGGGGGAACAGGTGGGAAGCATATTCTTGTATCAGAATATGGGAATGCAGATTTTCGGTTCCAGCGAGACCTTATCTAAGCGCTATGCCGAGGTGATCAACTCCTATGCGGACAATCTGGAAGGGGTGCAGGTGTATAACTTGATTGCACCGACCTCCATCGAGTTCTATCTGCCGGAAAAATATCAGGGCATTTCCTCCAGTGAAAAGGAAAACATCGAATTTGTAAACCAGAATCTGTCCGACAAGGTAAAACCGGTGGATGCTTACAGTGAAATAGAGAAACAAAAGGATGATTATATTTACTTCCGTACCGACCATCACTGGACGGTAAGAGGTGCTTATGCCGCTTATATCGCTTTCTGCAAAACGGCTGGGCTGGAACCGGTACCGCTCGATGAGATGGAACGCCACCAGATCGACGGCTTTGTCGGAACCTTCTATAATCAGACACAGGACGCAAAACTTGCCGAGACACCGGATTTTGTGGAGTACTTTGTTCCACCAACCGAGACCGAAACTCTGCGGTATGAGCGAGGAAAAGCATTTGATCCGGTGGAGGGCAGCATCTTTGCAAGCTATGCAACCGGCGGACAGAACACCTACAGTGTTTTTCTGCACGGAGATTTTCCGCTGACCAAAATTACGACCGACAACCATACCGGCAGAAAGATTATGCTGATTAAGGAATCGTTTGGAAACGCTTTCGCGCCGTTTTTGGTTTCTCACTATGACGAGGTCTATATTGTGGATCAGCGCTATTTTGAGCTTGGGGTGGAGGATTTTATCAAAGAAAACGGCATTACCGATCTGCTGATTTTAAACAATATTTTTGCGGTCAATACCTCTTTGCGTATCGATGAGCTGGAAACCATTCGGGATCAGGAATATACCCCTTATGTTGCGCCGGTCGTTCCGCAGCCTGCACCATCACAAGAGCAGCAGGATGCAGCACAACAGCAGACTGTAACAAATGAAGGGGAATCCTCCGGACAAAATACAGCTCAGGATGCATCGCAGTCAACGACACAAAATGCAGAGCAGCAGGTGGAGCAGGATGAAGAAAAAGAATCTTCAGAGTCTTCGCAAAAACAGCAGTCGGACAAAGATTCCCAGTCGGATCAGGAAAAAACACAATCACAGGAAAAACCGCGCAAAGGATTGGGACGTCTTGGCGGATAAAAGAATATAGGGAAAGGAGGGGCGAAAGATGAAGCGATTTTTATTGAGAAAACGGGCACAAAGACAGCTTAAAAAAGCTGTTTTGATGGTAACGGCGCTGTGTATTTTAGCAACTTCGGGATGCTCTGCCAAAACCACAGAAAGTCAGGAGCAACAGGAGAAACAGACGCTGAAACTTTCTATGGTAATTTCTTCGGATGCGCCGGAATGTGTGAAGGAGGCAGCAGGGGAGTTTATCAACCGCGCTGCTTACTACTCTAATGGGGAGCTGCAGATCAGCCTGAGTGAAAGTGCACAGGTGGACAGCGTCTTGCAGGCTTCTGACACCGAGTTTGCGTTCGTGGAAAATGAGCAGCTTATATCTTCCATCGAGGAATTAAAGACGCTGGAACTGCCGTTTTTCTTTAAGAACGCCGACTATCAATTTTCGGCCCTCAATACCGAGCAGTCACAATATCGTCTCAATGAACTGATTGCCCAACTGTATCCCATGAAGGTCCAGCTTGCGACGACCTGCGGATACGAAGATCTGGCAGCGGATGACAGCATTGATCTGACCGATTTTCGAAAGCGCTATATTTTGGCGGTCAAAGAATCCTTTTTCCCAGATGAGATTCAGGAGGATATCGGAGCGCGGGAGATTGTGAGCGACAATCCATTGGGTTTATTGCTGGAGGAAAAGGCAGAGATTGCACAGGCAGACCTGTCTGAGGTGATCGCTGCGGTGCAGAATCCTTCCTATACCGGTGAGATGGCGGTTCTTACCAGCGCGCATCGGGTAAAGACGGTATATCTTCTGGTAAATGACCAGCTGATGGACAAGCTGAGCCCAAGTCAGCAGGCAGCTGTCGAACAGGCAGCGGTTATGTCCTGTGGATACTGCCGAACGCTGGCAGACCAAAAGCGGGAAGAAGAACTGGAAACCCTTTCCGAGCTTGGAGTGTCTGTTTATCCGGTCAACCTGGAAAAATATTATGCGATGATGGGCGATATTTACCAGTATGAAGCAGAGCAGATGCTCTACCGTCCTGACCCGCAGTTGGACCGCATGATTCGAAGTGATGGGGTAAAAGAAACATTCTAGGCTTTTGATTTCCAGAAAACACCGATTTTATAAGATAGATTTCATAAAAAGAACGTAAAAAAGAATAAGTTAATCAACAAAATGTATATTTATAGAGGATTTGCCGCTTCCTTATTGATTCGTATAGGGCAATGTGCTATAATTTAGCGAGGTCATTTCAGCAAAAACACAAGAAATTTTGAAATGATAGAGCAACACAAGGTTCTTTTGAATGAATAAGGAGGTTGTATTATGGAGGCAATTCAGGCAGGCTGGCTGTCGATCCTCCCGCCAGTCATTGCGATTGTACTGGCGTTTTTGACAAAAGAGGTTATTTCCTCTCTGACACTGGGAATTTTATCGGGTGCGGTAATTTATGCGGCACTTTCCTATGACGGCGTTGTGATGGTAGCGGCAAAGACAGTCGAGACCGCTTTTTCCACCATGGGAGCAACCGGCGGCTCGGTGTCCAAGTTTAATATTCTGCTGTTCCTGTCGCTGTTGGGCGCGCTGGTGGTTGTGGTGACCAAAGCAGGCGGCTCCAAGGCATACGGCAATTGGGCAGCAAACAAGCTGCGTTCTGCTACCGCGGCACAGCTTGCAACCAGTGCTCTGGGCGCACTCATCTTTATTGATGACTACTTTAACTGTCTGACAGTCGGAACCGTCATGAAACCGGTAACGGACAAATATGGTATTTCCCGGGAAAAGCTGGCATACATCATCGACGCTACCGCGGCACCAATCTGTATTATCGCACCAGTTTCGTCCTGGGCTGCTGCAATTGGTTCGAGTCTCTCGGTAACCGGAGAGTTCGAAAGCGACTTGGCAGCTTTTGTTGCGACCATTCCGTTTAACTTTTATGCACTGCTTTCCCTTGTGATGGTGATTATTCTTTGTATCACCAACCTGGATTTTGGCCCAATGGAAAAGGCACAGTACCGTGCAAAAACACAGGGTATTCTGGGTGCAAGTGAAGAGCAGGAAAACGCTGCAATGCCAACTGGAAAAGGCAGAGTTTATGATCTGGTAATTCCGGTTCTGGCGTTGATTATCTTTTCAATTCTCGCAATGCTCTATACCGGCGGCTATTTCACCCAGGCAGATGTGACAACCTTGCAGCAGGCATTTGGCAACTGTGACTCCTCTGCTTCGCTGGTAATGGGCGGATTTGGCGCTTTGCTGGTTGCTTTTCTGCTGTTTGTCCCAAGACGTCTGCTTGGATTCAAGGCATTTATGGAGAGCATCACCGAAGGTGTAAAATCGATGGCATCGGCAAACATCATTCTGGTGCTTGCATGGACACTCGGTTCCATCTGCTCGGATGTACTGGGTACCGGCGAATATGTCAAATCGGTTGTACTGGCAAGCCACTTCCCAGTAGCGATCATCCCGGCAGTTATTTTTGCGGTGGCAGCATTCCTTTCCTTCTCTACCGGAACAGCATGGGGAACCTTTGGTATCCTCATTCCAATCGTAGTTGAGATCTGCGCAAGCGCAGCACCGGAACTGTTGATCGTTTCCCTGTCCGCAACTCTGGCAGGCTCGGTATTTGGCGATCACTGTTCGCCTATCTCCGATACCACCATCCTGTCCTCCACCGGTGCAGGATGCAACCACATTGCGCATGTATCGACTCAGATGCCATACGCGCTTCTGGTGGCAGTGTGCAGCTTCGTAGGATATGTAGTGGCAGGATTTACTAATGCAAATCTGCTGCTTTCTCTGGGAACCGCTGTCGTTTTGTTGCTGGCAGTTACAATCCTCCTGCATCGAATCGCAGTAAAAAAAGAAAAAGCATCTTTATAAATGAAAGAACATCCCGTCTGATTTTCAGGCGGGATGTCGTTTTTGATACAGAAAGTTTGCTGTTAACACAAGGCAGGGCATCAGCAGCGCACCTGTGACACCAAACAGATAGAGCCCTGCATAAATGGAGACCAAACTGACAAGCGGATGCAAGCCGATGCAGTCGCCGACAATTTTGGGTTCCAGAAAGTTTCGGGCAATGGTGATAAACAGATAGAGGAGCAAAAGTCCCACTGCAAAGGAGCGGTTCCCGGTTAAGAAGGAAATCAGGACCCATGGAATTAATATCGTTCCAGTTCCAAGGACAGGAAGAATGTCGAGCAGGGCAATCCCGGCAGCAATCGGGAGAAAGTACCGTACACCCAGCAGCCAGAGACCGGCACAGAGCTCCAGAAAGGTGATTCCCAACAGAAGAGCATAAGCTTTTATCATAGAGAAGAGGGTGGAAGTTAGGAAGTCTTTGAGCTCGATAAGGACAGGGCGATATTTTTGCGGAAGGACAGAAAAACAGATGCCGGTGACTTTGGGAAAATCCAGTGAAATAAAGGCAGAACAGAAGATGGTGACAATGACGCTCAAAAACCACATGGGGAGCTTTGCCGCCATCTGAGTACAGATCTCCAGCAGCCAGGAAGAAAGGTTGGAGGAAAGTCTTGCGGCGGTTTGAGCAAAGCTTTGCATCCATAGCTGAACAGTTCCGGCAAGGTCCGGCACAAATCGGGATAAAAGATCGGAAAGCCATTCGAAAAAGTGTGCCAGTGTCGGAAGAAACAAGGTCTTGTAAAGTTCGGGAACATTTGCCGTTAAAGCACAGAGTTGTCCCCAAACAAGGCTTAGTAAAAGCCAGAGTGCTATACCAAGGACAGAATAAAATAAGATGGTGGCGAATACGGCAGCTTTTCGGCGTCTTAGGTGCAGTTTACCGGAAATTTTTAAGGTGAGCGGACGAAGCAAAAACGCAATGAGAAGTCCCAGCCAAAAGGGAAGGGTGGCTGGAATCAGCCAACGCAGAAGGACAAAGCCCCAGACAAGCAGGCAAAGGAAAAATCCGGTATAAAAAAGAAACAGCTTGATTCTGTCTTGCTGCACAAAAAACACCTCCAAAAGAAAACACAGTTAGTATTTGCAGACAAATGTTTTTTATGTAAGGTGAAATTGTGTCTAAAAAAAGTTGACAAAGCAGCAGAATCATGATAGATTAAGGTTGTATCAAAAACAGCATATCCCAAATCGATGAGAAGGAAGTAAAACGATCAGCGCACTCCCAGAGAGCCGGCGGAAGCTGAAAAGCCGGCAGAAAGCGGAATCGACAAAGTAGCCTTTGAGTGTATGCCGAACAGAAAAACGGCTTTGTTTTTCTCAGTAGACCATAACGGCTGAACCCCGTTATCGGTTCGGCGTGTAGCGATGCACGTGCTGAGTGGGCAGAATCTCTGCCAAATAAGGTGGTACCGCAGGAAATATTCTCCTGTCCTTTGCGTTTGCAAGGGACAGGAGTTTTTTATTGCAGAAAATTCTTCTGCAGCCGCTCTGTATCTGTGATTTCCCGGGAAATTTCCGGAGAGATCGTTATTTCCCGGGAAAAGCTGTCATGAAATTTAAATTTTAAGAAAGGAACCTGTCTTATGAAAGAACTGTCCAAGATCTATGATCCAAAACAGGTAGAGGACCGCACCTATCAATTTTGGCTGGACGGCGGATATTTCCACGCTGAGCCAAATCCTGACAAAAAACCATACACCATCGTAATTCCACCACCGAACATCACCGGTCAGCTGCACATGGGCCACGCACTGGATGAAACCTTGCAGGATATTCTGATCCGTTTCAGAAGAATGCAGGGCTATGAAACCCTCTGGCTGCCAGGAACTGACCATGCTTCGATTGCAACCGAGGCTAAGATCGTAAACGCAATGAAGGAAGAAGGACTCACCAAAGAGGACCTCGGACGTGAAGGCTTCCTGGAACGTGCATGGGAATGGAAACGCAAATACGGCGGCAGAATCATTGAGCAGCTGAAAAAACTCGGTTCCTCCTGTGACTGGGATAGAGAACGCTTCACCCTCGATGACGGCTGCTCCGAAGCTGTTAAGGAAGTATTCGTAAACCTCTATAATAAGGGCCTCATCTATCAGGGCGAGCGTATCATCAACTGGTGTCCGCACTGCATGACCTCCATCTCGGATGCTGAGGTTGAATATGAGGAGCAGGCTGGTCACTTCTGGCATCTGCGCTATCCACTGACCGATGGCAGCGGCGATGTAATCCTTGCTACCACTCGTCCAGAAACCATGCTGGGCGATACCGCAGTTGCAGTAAATCCAAAGGATGAACGTTACCAGAACCTGATCGGCAAGACCGTTACCCTTCCACTGGTTAACCGTGAGATTCCGATCGTTGGCGATGATTATGTTGATATGGAATTCGGTACCGGTGTTGTTAAGATCACTCCGGCACATGACCCGAACGACTATGAAGTTGGACGTCGCCACAACCTGCCAATTCTGAAAGTAATGAACGATGACGCTACCATGACCGAAGCATGCGGCAAATATGCTGGTATGGAGCGTTATGCAGCAAGAAAAGCAATCGTAAAAGATCTGGAAGAGCAGGGCTATCTGATCAAAGTAGAAGACCATGCACACAACGTTGGTACCTGCTATCGCTGCGGTACAACCGTAGAGCCAATGGTATCCAAACAGTGGTTTGTTAAGATGGAACCTCTGGCAAAACCTGCAATTGATGTTGTTCGTGACGGTCAGATCAAACTGATTCCAGAACGCATGAACAAGACCTACTTCAACTGGATGGAAAACATCAAAGACTGGTGTATTTCCCGTCAGCTGTGGTGGGGTCACCGCATCCCAGCTTACTACTGTGAGGACTGCGGCGAAGTAATCGTTGCAAAAGAAGCACCAGAAAAATGTCCGAAGTGCGGCAGCACCCACCTGCATCAGGATGAGGATACCCTCGACACCTGGTTCAGCTCCGCTCTGTGGCCATTCTCCACTCTGGGCTGGCCAAATAACACCGAAGAGCTCAAATACTTCTACCCAACCAGCACTCTGGTAACCGGCTACGACATCATCTTCTTCTGGGTAGCAAGAATGATCTTCTCCGGATTGGAACACATGGGCGACATTCCATTCAACACCGTTCTGTTCCACGGTCTGGTTCGTGACGCACAGGGCAGAAAAATGTCCAAATCTCTGGGCAACGGTATCGACCCACTGGAAATCATCGACCAGTACGGTGCAGACGCTCTGCGTTTCACTCTGGCTACCGGAAACACTCCAGGCAACGATATGCGTTTCAGCGATGAAAAGGTAATTGCAAGCCGTAACTTTGCAAACAAGATCTGGAATGCTTCCCGATTTGTTATGATGAACCTCAAGGACGAAAACATGAGCCTGGAACTGCCAAACGATCTGGCAATCGAGGATAAATGGGTTCTGAGCAAATACAACAAGCTGGTTCAGGAAGTAACCGATAACCTCGAAAAATTCGAGCTTGGTATTGCTGTCAGCAAGCTGTATGACTTCATCTGGGATGTATTCTGTGACTGGTATGTAGAGCTTGCAAAATCCAGACTGTGGGAAGATGGAGAAGGTTCTGACACTGCCCGCAAGGTTCTGGTTTATGTTATGACCAACACCCTCAAACTCCTGCACCCATTCATGCCATTCATCACAGAGGAAATCTGGCAGGCTCTGCCACATGAAGGCGAAAGCATCATGGTTTCTGCTTGGCCGGTATACCGTGAAGAACTCAACTTCTCCGCAGAAGAAAAAGAATTCGAGAAGGTTATGGACGCAATCAAAGCAGTTCGTGCACGTCGTTCCGAGATGAACGTACCGCCAAGCAAGAAGGCTACTCTCTATATTGAGACTGCTTCCGAGGAGATCTTCCGCCAGTCTGAAGCTTTCCTGACCCGTCTTGCATGGGCAGACCAGATTGTTCTGGGTGCTCCAGAGGATGCACAGTCCTGCGTACAGGTTATCACCGACAGTGCAAAAATCTTCATGCCGCTGTCTCAGCTGGTTGACCGCGAGAAGGAGATTGCAAGACTGACCAAGGAAAAACAGGCTTGCGAGAAAGACATTGCATTCCTCTCCGGTAAGCTCAACAATCCTGGATTTGTTGCAAAAGCACCGGAAAAAGTTATCAACGAGCAGAGAGCAAAACTCGAAAAAGCACAGGAACTGCTGCAGAAGATCGAGTCCAGCCTTGCTGCCTTCAACTAGGCAGGCTGGTACTTTCTGAGAAAGTACCAAAGCTGTTCGCCTACGGCGCAAAGACAGGTAGTTGGGTGAAAATAAAAGTTTTCGTCGGGCATATCTAAAAGATATGCCCTCCTTTTCTCAAAAGCTGGCGGATTCTAAAGGCAGAGCCTTTAGGCGCGCTCCGCAGAGTGCGAAACATTTGAGTTGAACTTGTTCAACTCTTATCGTCAAGCGCCTTTATGGGTGAATTTTACAATCCAAGATTTGGATTGTAAAAGAGGGGGCTTTTGCAAGAGAAAAGCCCCCTTGACAGAAAAACGACACGCACTTTCCAGAAAAACCTCCCAGTGGGAGATTTTTCTGCTGTCTGTGCTATATCAGTCATGGACAAAGAGATTCTTACAGAAAATCACTCAGAATAAAAAATATCATGAATTTAAATGTAGGTCTCAGCCGTCAAAAATCATCCACTGGATAATTTTTGAGGTTAGTCTGTGCTTGTAATTGGTTTTCGAGAACTTTTTCACTTGCAAAAAGTTCTCGAGCTCTCAAAAATG
>OHBE01002463.1_pt1 | contig 13579 bp, 8 predicted proteins | sample 1577231 | NCBI WGS metagenome assembly OHBE01 (sample SAMEA3541506, study PRJEB24748) | human gut metagenome | biome: human gut; feature: human-associated habitat; material: faeces | place: China | collected 2012
CTTTTTCCAATTTTACGAGCCGCAATCGGAGAGACTCCGGTGCGTAAATTTTCAACCGATGGTTTGTATCGATAGAACAAAATCAGAATCATTTGCCCATCTTTCGGTCTGATGGGATTATGCATGGAGAGAGGACAATCGTTAGCTTTGCAGTCCAATCGAAACAGACCTTATATGATACGCATCATACAGCCGATCATACGAAGCGAGCGAAGACGCAAATTGGGACGCGAATACTTCATTCTTCACCGCAAGTTGTCGGACTGCTTTTCTTCGATCAAATGGGCTTTACCAGCGAAGGGAGACAATTCTCATGGCTGTTCCTATCCGGTCATGGAGCATCGGTCGCTCATTATGCGCCGGCTGAAGGATGTGGATATGTACCTGCAAGAGAACAAACGAACCAATCTGCGACTGGCCATCTCCAAGCTGCACGGTATGATCATACGTCCCGGGGAGACCTTCTCCGTCTGGCGTCATGTCGGCCGTCCGACTGCTCGCAAGGGGTACCTCGAAGGTCTGGTATTGAGTCAGGGGAAGATCGGCAAAGGAGTGGGAGGCGGTCTCTGCCAGCTCGGCAACCTGCTCTTTTGGATGTTTGCCCATACGCCGCTGTCCATAGTCGAGCGACACAGGCACAGCTTCGATGTTTTTCCTGACATAAATCGCAGTATTCCGTTCGGAGCAGGAGCTACGCTTTCGTATAACTATATCGATCTTCGGGTCAGGAACAATACACCCCACACCTACAGGCTGGAACTCTGGCTGGACAATACGCACCTGAACGGACGGATCAGCTCCGATACGGAGCAGACGGATCGTTATCGCATCGAGGAGACGGATCACCGCATAGAGCATCAGAGTTGGGGTGGCTATACGCGACACAATAAGCTGGTACGTATCGTCACTCGTGCCGATGGCAGCGAATATACCGAGCCGTTTGTGGAGAATCATGCCATCATGATGTACAATCCTTTGCTCTCCCCTCCCCAAAATGGTGCAAGCACCTCTTTCCAAAGGTGATCTCGGCAGTTCCTCTCTTTGGCTCTTTTTCGGAGAGGGACTGAGAATAAAGCATATATTTGTACGGAATTAGAATAAAAACCACAATCCTCATAATTTACAGTTCCTTATGAGATACGGATTTATGAAGGTCGCAGCAGCTGTTCCTTTTGTGAAAGTGGCCGATTGCGAATACAATATCGAGCGGATCGACCGCATGGTACACGAGGCCGATACCAAAGGTGTAGAGATAATGACGTTCCCCGAATTGAGCATAACGGGCTATTCATGCGGCGACTTGTTTTTCCAGCCTTTCCTACAAGAACGAGCCAACGAAGCCTTGTGCCGATTGGTGGAGCAAACTGCCAATACGACTGTCATGGTGATAGTGGGGATGCCGCTGCGCGTGGAAGAAAAGCTGTTCAACTCGGCTGTGGTATTCCAGCAGGGAAAGATACTCGGTGCCATCCCCAAAACTTACCTGCCGAACTATCGCGAATTTCAGGAGGCTCGCTGGTTCTCACCGGCTCATACCCTGCAGTACTCGACCATCAGTATCGGTCAGCACAGCGTACCCATCGGGCGGAACCTCATATTCAAATGTGGCACCGTGGGTGTCGGCATAGAGATTTGTGAGGATATGTGGACGCCTTTCACTCCGGGTACACGTCTCTGCCTTTATGGAGCAGAGGTAATCTTCAACCTCTCCTCCAGCAATGAAAATGCAGGCAAACATTCTTACTTGAGATCGCTTATCAGCGGCCTTTCTTCACAGGGCATCTGTGCTTATGTATATGCCAGCAGCGGATACGGCGAAAGCTCCACGGATATCGTCTTCACCGGCAAAGCCTTTATTGCCGAGGCCGGAGAGATCGTGGAGGAGATGGAACGATTCCGCTATGAGGAAAGGATGATCATCAGCGATATAGATGTTTCGCGTATTCAGACGGAGCGGCTTATCAATAGCAGCTTCAAGGCTGCCGTTACCTTCCACACCCATGACGAAAAGTTCAATCAGCTGCCCTTCAAACTACGTAGCCGGCAGGAGTCTCTCCCGATGACGCGCCGTGTGGATCGCAACCCCTTCATGCCGGAGGACAAGGATCGTAAGGAGCGTTCGCGCGAGATGATCAATATCCAAGTGTGCGGTCTCATGCAACGCCTGCTACACATGGGTGCGGAGCACGCCGTAATCGGGATTTCGGGCGGACTCGACTCTGCACTGGCACTGATCGTCTGTGCACAGGCATTCGACCGGCTGGATTTGCCCCGTAAGAACATCATTGCCGTTACGATGCCGGGGTTCGGAACTTCCGATCGTACTTATCGGAACGCCTTTGCTCTGATGGAGGCCATCGGCGTGACGATCAAAGAGATAGACATCAAGGAGGCTTGTCTCCGACACTTCGAAGCCATAGGACATAATCCGGAGGTGCAGGATACGACCTTCGAGAATACGCAAGCTCGCGAGCGGACACAAATACTGATGAATCTGGCCAATATATACAACGCTCCAGTTATAGGTACGGGTGATCTGTCCGAACTGGCTCTCGGATGGGTAACGTACAATGGCGATCATATGTCCATGTATGCCGTCAATGCAGGGATAGCCAAGACTACGGTACAGATTCTCGTCGATCATATAGCGCATAGCGGCTGGCTGGATGAGGCAGCTTCGGCTGTTTTGCTGGACATCGTCCGTACTCCCATCAGTCCCGAGCTCAAGCCTGTGGGACAGGATGGAAATATCAGCCAGAAGACGGAAGATCTGGTCGGGCCATACGAATTGCACGACTTCTTCATCTACCATTTCCTCCACAATGAATACAAGCCCTCGAAGATCTACTACCTCGCCGGTGTAGCTTTCAAGGGGATCTATACCAAGGCGGAGATCAAGAAATGGATGATGGTATTCTTCCGTCGTTTCTTCGCTCAGCAGTACAAACGTAATTGTATGCCGGATGGGCCAAAAGTAAGCTGCATCAGTCTGTCGCCCCGCGGAGCATGGCGTATGGCCAGCGATGCCAGCAGTGCGCTCTGGTTAGACGAAATAGCCAAGTTCGAAACGGATTGATCTTTTGGAGGGTATCCGCTCGGAAAAGACAGAGGCAGTGTCCAAATACTAAAGACACTGCCTCCGTCTTTTTTCCTCCATGGAAGTGAGGAGAGAGAGAAGAGAATGCTGCAAGTGCGTCGGCCTTATGACCGGATTTACAGAGGCTCTCTCGAATTTACAATCGACACTCTCAACAAGAAAAAGCGACTACTTGTATTCAGCCCAACTCTTGATGCGAATATCCTCAGGGCTATGTTTGCAGAATGCCGTGATGAAGGCAGAAGCCAAACGAGCATTTGTAACCAGCGGGATATTCAGGTCGATGGCTGCACGGCGGAGTTTATAACCATTGGTCAGTTCTCCTGCGGTAAGATTCTTGTTGATATTGACCACAAGCTCGATCTCGCGATTGTGAAGCAATTCCAGAGCTTGGGGCTGTCCGTTCTCGCTCGGCCAGAACACTTTGGTCGATTCGATTCCGTTCTCTCTGAGAAAATTGTGCGTTCCCTCCGTGGCATAGATCTTATACCCTTTGGCTGCAAGCATGGTCGTAGCATCGAGCATATCCACTTTTTGCTTATAGCCTCCGGTAGATAAGAGTACACTCTTCTGAGGAATGCGATAGCCCACCGAAAGCATACTCTTCAGTACAGCCTCGTCCGTATCATCCGCTATACAGCCTACCTCTCCGGTACTGGTCATATCCACACCCAAGACAGGGTCGGCCTTTTGCAAGCGGGTGAAGGAGAACTGCGAGGCCTTGATACCGACATAGTCCAGATCGAACTCGCTCTTGTTCGGCTTCTCTACCGGCAGGCCGAGCATGATACGTGTGGCCAATTCGATAAAGTTGATCTTGAGCACCTTGCTCACGAAGGGGAAGCTGCGCGAAGCACGCAGATTGCACTCGATCACCTTAATATCGTTACCCTTGGCAAGGAACTGGATATTGAAGGGGCCTGATATTTTCAGAGCTTTTGCTATCTCACGACTGATCCGTTTGATTCGGCGGACAGTCTCTACATACAATTTCTGTGCAGGGAACTGGATAGTGGCATCACCCGAGTGCACACCTGCAAATTCGATATGCTCGCTGATCGCATAGGCTATGATCTCACCATCACGCGCCACGGCATCCATCTCGACCTCCTTGGCGTGCTCGATAAACTGGCTGACAACGACAGGATGTTGCTTGGACACATTGGCAGCCAATTCGAGGAAACGATGAAGTTCTTCATCATTGGAGCACACATTCATAGCTGCACCGGAAAGGACGTAACTCGGACGAACCAAAACGGGATAACCGACTTCGGCAACGAATCCATCAATGTCGTCCATCGAAGAAAGCTCCTGCCAACGGGGCTGATCGATACCCAATTTATCCAACATGGCTGAGAATTTATGACGATCCTCGGCATTGTCAATACTCTGTGCGGAAGTACCCAAGATGGGCACATGCTGTTCATCGAGACGAACTGCAAGGTTGTTCGGGATTTGTCCCCCTGTGGAAACAATAACGCCATGAGGATTTTCCAGTTCAAGAATATCCATTACGCGCTCGAATGTCAGTTCGTCGAAGTAGAGCCTGTCACTAATATCATAGTCCGTACTCACCGTCTCGGGATTATAGTTGATCATGACGGAGCGATAGCCTTCCTTACGGATGGTAGCCAGAGCATTGACACCACACCAGTCAAACTCCACCGAGCTACCGATACGGTATGCACCCGAACCGAGTACAACTACGGAACGTTTGTCGTTCTCATAGGCTACATCATGACGATCGCCACTATACGTCAGGTAGAGATAGTTCGTATGAGCAGGATACTCCGCTGCAAGCGTATCGATACGCTTGACCACCGGTAGGATTCCCAGCTCCTTTCGCATGGCACGTACCTGATTGGTTGCGCTTTCCATCGAAGTAGCATCCGGCTTGAGTACAGCACGAGCTACCTGAAAATCGGAAAACCCGCGCAATTTGGCCTCAGCCAAAAGAGCAGGTGAAAGATCTTCGAGCTTGTCGAACTCTTCCATTTCCTCTGCAAGGGCAACGATACCATAGAGTTTTTCCAGAAACCAGCGATCGATCTTAGTCAGTTCATGTATTTTATCTACCGTGTAACCTTGACGGAATGCCTTGCTTATGACGAAAATGCGTCTGTCGGTCGGCTCATTCAGTGCCTTGTCTATATTGGGAATCACGAGCTCTTTGTTCTCTACGAAACCGTGCATGCCCTGACCGATCATACGCAATCCCTTCTGGATAGCCTCCTCGAAGGTGCGACCGATGGCCATAACCTCTCCGACAGATTTCATAGAAGAACCTAATTGGCGACTTACACCGTGGAATTTACCCAAGTCCCAACGGGGAATTTTGCAGACTACATAGTCAAGAGCCGGCTCGAAGAAAGCCGAAGTAGTCTGTGTCACCGAGTTTTTGAGGTCGAACAAGCCGTAACCCAACCCTAACTTGGCAGCGACGAAAGCGAGAGGATAACCCGTTGCCTTGGATGCCAAAGCAGACGAACGGCTCAGACGAGCATTTACTTCGATGACGCGGTAGTCCTCGCTATCGGGATCGAGTGCATACTGCACATTGCATTCTCCGACAATACCGATGTGGCGAATGATCCGAATGGCCAGCTCGCGGAGTTTGTGATATTCACTGTTGGTGAGTGTCTGCGAGGGAGCGATGACGATACTCTCTCCCGTATGGATGCCGAGAGGATCGAAATTCTCCATATTGCACACGGTGATACAATTGTCGAAACGGTCGCGTACAACTTCATATTCTACCTCTTTCCAGCCTTTGAGGCTCTTCTCCACAAGAACTTGAGGGCTGAAAGAAAAAGCTTTTTCACAAAGGATATTCAGTTCGTCTTCGTCGTCGCAGAAACCGCTACCCAAACCGCCTAAGGCATAAGCAGCGCGAACAATGACGGGATAGCCCAATTCGCGAGCAGCTTTGCGCGCTTCCTCCACGCTTTCTACAGCTTGGCTCTGGATCGTTTTCACGTTGATCTCATCGAGCTTGCGAACAAAAAGTTCGCGATCCTCGGTATCCATGATAGCTTGTACAGGCGTACCGAGTACTTCTACCCCATACTTTTCCAAGACACCGCTTCGATACAATTCGACTCCACAGTTCAGAGCTGTCTGACCACCGAATGCCAAGAGAATCCCATCGGGACGTTCTTTCTCAATAACTTTCTCTACGAAATAAGGCGTTACGGGCAAGAAATATATTTCGTCGGCTATCCCTTCGGACGTTTGGACTGTGGCAATATTCGGATTGACGAGCACCGTCCTGATACCTTCTTCGCGAATGGCTTTCAACGCCTGAGAACCGGAATAATCGAATTCACCGGCTTCCCCTATTTTAAGTGCGCCCGAACCGAGCAGCAGTACCTTCTTTATTTTGCTCTTGTCTATCATATTCGTATGCTACTTTGCTTAGAGGTTTTTCAAGAATTCATCGAAAATGAACATTGTATCTACAGGGCCACCGCATGCTTCGGGATGAAACTGTGCAGAGAAGAAAGGCTTGCTCTTGTGGCGAATACCTTCGTTCGTGCCATCATTCAGGTTGATATAAAGCTCCTCCCAATCACTTCCGAGAGATGCCGGATCTACAGCAAATCCGTGATTCTGGCTCGTTATATAGCACTTATTAGTGCCTACCTCACGTACCGGCTGGTTGTGACTGCGGTGTCCGTATTTGAGCTTGAAGATGCTTGCGCCGGCAGCTTTCGCCAAAAGCTGATTGCCCATGCAAATACCGCAGATAGGTTTGTCGCCGGCCACAGCCCGACGAATATGTTCCACTGTGACGCTGCACATATTGGGGTCGCCCGGGCCGTTGCTGATGAAGAGACCGTCGTATGCTACTCGATGAAAGTCGTAATCCCATGGTACACGGTAGAGCGTTATATCTTCACGGAGAAGCGAGCGAATAATGTTGTCCTTCGCTCCACAATCGACGAGTACCACCTTTTTGCTTCCAGTACCGTAGACGATTACTTCACGACAAGAAGCCTCCGCTACCTGATTGACTGTGTAAGGATCGGCGAAGCCAATGTCTTCGCCTCCTTCGAGAATTATCTTTCCTTTCATCGAACCGTGTTCGCGGAGGTGCTTGGCCAATGCCCTCGTGTCGATCCCCGTCAGACCGAATACCTGCTCACGCTTGAGCCAATCGCCAAGGCTTTCGACAGCATTCCAGTGACTATAAGAATGGGAATAGTCGGACACAACGATTCCTTCCATGTGTATTCTGTCGCTTTCCATAAAGCAAGACACGCCGTTTGGCTCAGCTGCTTTCATCGGAACGCCATAATTACCCACCAAAGGATAGGTCATAACCATGATTTGTCCGCGATAACTCGGATCCGTCAGACTCTCCACATAGCCGGTCATAGCCGTATTGAAAACGACCTCTCCGGCCACAGCACGTTCGCAACCGAAAGAATAGCCTTCGAAACGGCTACCATCGTCCAATATCAATGTCGCTTTTCTTTGCTCTCTCATACGTTCTTAATACTCTTTCGATTCTGGAAATAATTATTTGCCATAGTCCTCTTCCATGTAGCTGATAAAAGCTTCATTTACCAAATGAGCGCCTCCGGGTGTCGGATAATCGCCGGAGAAATACCAGTCTCCCGGATGATTCGGTATCGCCTGATGCAAGCCTTCCAAACTTTGATATACGATCTCCACCTTGGCACGCACGCCTTCCGGCTTCAATAGCTCTACCATCTTGGCTGAAATCTCCTCGGCCGTGAAAGGCTTATAGATAGTCTTAACGACATTTTCGACCTCCTGTCCGGAACTCAACTTCCGAAGCTCTAAAGCTTTTGCATAGGCATCGTGCAACACTTGCTCCATACCGCGCTCCTGAAGAAGTGCCACAGCGGAGCGGAAAGCGACAAATTCGCGCATCTTACGCATATCGATACCATAGTAGTCCGGATAACGAATCTGCGGAGAGCTGGAAACAATGACGATCTTGTTAGGTTGCAACCTATCCATGATACCGATGATGCTCTGCCGCAGAGTAGTCCCACGGACGATACTGTCATCGATCACGACCAAATTGTCTACGCCGGCTTGTACCGTGCCATAGGTAATATCATAGACATGAGCCGCCAAATCATTGCGGCTATTGCCTTCCGTAATAAAAGTTCTGAGCTTGATGTCTTTGATCGCCACCTTCTCCGACCGAACCTTTCGTCCTAGAATCTCACGCAACTTGGCTTCACTCATATTCGGGTTCTCGCGAATCTCTCGAATCTTGCATTCATCCAAATAATGATCTATGCCCTCCAACATACCATAATATGCCACTTCGGCTGTATTCGGGATGAATGAAAAGACAGTATGGGAGATGTCGTAATCGATCGCTCGGAGGATGCGTTCCGAAAGCAGATACCCCAGAGCCTTTCTCTCACGATATATATCCTGATCACTGCCACGAGAGAAATAGATACGCTCGAACGAACAGGCCTGATAATTCTTAGGCTCCAAGATACGCTCGATACGAGGTTCTCCCTTGCTATTGACAAAGATAGCTTCTCCGGGCATCAACTCCCGAACGGCATCTGCCGACAGATTCATCACAGTTTGGATAACGGGACGCTCCGAGGCCGTGACCACGATCTCATCGTCTATATAATAGAATGCAGGTCGGATGCCCCAAGGATCGCGCACGGCATAGCTCTCTCCACTTCCGGTGAGGCCGCACATGACATATCCGCCATCCCAGAAGGGACTACACTTCTTGAGCACATTGGACAAATCGATACGCTCTTCTATAAAATGCGTGATGTCCATTCCTTTCAGATTCTGTTCTTTCCCGATACGGAACAAACGCTCCACCTCGCGATCCAGACGATGACCGATTTGCTCCAGCAGGATATGCGTATCGGACATATTGCGCGGATGCTGTCCGACAGAGGTAATTTCGTCGAAGATGCCATCCACATTGGTCAGATTGAAATTGCCGCAAATGGACAAGCACTTGGCACGCCAGTTGCTGCAGCGTATCATCGGATGGACGAAAGTCAGACCGCTCTTTCCGGTAGTGCTGTAGCGCAAGTGTCCCATGTAGCACTCTCCGGCATACGGTATCTGAGAGGCAGCAAATTCGGCATCGCCCAACTCTTCTCGAGAATAAGCCTGAAAATCCTTGTGTACCGAGTCGAATATCTCCGAGATGGCATTTGCCCCAAGTGCTCTTTCTCTGAAGAGGTATTCTTCTCCGGGACGGCTGTTGAGCTTCACCACAGCGAGCCCGGCACCTTCCTGACCTCGATTGTGCTGCTTCTCCATCAGGAGGTATAGCTTGTTCAGGCCATACATCCATGTGCCATACTTATCGTGATAATAACTCAGCGGTTTGCGCAGTCGCACCATGGCGATACCGCATTCATGTTTCAGAGGTTCCATCTTGTTTGTTCTATATGAGAAAATTGGCAACAGCCATACCTACCCATATCGTAAGTCATGATCTCTGTTGCCAATTCCATATCGTTCTGTCTATTTTCTCTTTTGTTGTTGGCGTCGCATCGCTTCCTGCTGCCGCTGTGCCTCTTCGAGTCTTGCCATCCATTTCGATTTCTTTCGAGGCTTCGTCTTGTTCGCTTCCAACTTAGCCATCAGCTTCTCTTCGTTGATGATAAAACGTGAAGACATGTACTGGATGACAGTAATAATAGAAGAGAGGAAATAATAGTAGCAAAGCCCCGATGCATTCTGATTGAAGAAGAACAGGAACATCACCGTAGTGATATAAGGCATCCATTTGAGCATAGCCATACCCTCCTGTCCCGTATCCGACTGATTCATCGTATAGCGGATATAGAGGATATTGGAAATGGACATGAGCAGGCAGAAGAGACTGACGTGATTGCCATAGAACTGAGACAACAAAGGAATATCGGCCGTCCAGCTGAAAACAGCATCATAGGAGGAGAGGTCTTCCGCCCAGAGGAAACTCTGCTGACGAATGTCGATAGTCGTAGGGAAATACATGTACATGGCTATGAGGAAAGGGAACTGCAAAAGCATAGGCAAGCACCCACTCATCGGACCTGCACCGGCCGCACGATAGAGATTCATGGTAGCAGACTGCCGCTTCATCATGGATTCCTGATCCTTGCCCGGGTACTTGGCATTGATCTCTTGTACCTGCGGCCGTAGCAATCGCATTTTGGCAGAGGAGAGATACCCCTTGTAAGCGAGAGGAGAGATGAGGAGTTTGATCCCCAACGTGAGCAAAAGAATGATCAGCCCCCAGTTGCTAAAATACTGCTGCAAGAACGTAGAGGCCGGAATGATCATATAACGATTGATCCATCGGAAGATACTGGCACCCAAGTAGACCAAGTGATCGAGATCGAGGTTGTCCTCGGCTTTCATCCCTTTGTCGTAAGCGCGTAGCATATTGTATTTGAGCGGGCCGAAGAAGAAAGTGAATCCGGCTTTTGTTCCCGGGCGAACATCCAACGGAAAGGTGGCAGACATGGTACAATTCTTCAAATAGTCGGACCCGGCTGCTGCCGTCTTCTGCGCCAGCTTATTGTTTTCGAAATAACTATCGCACACCAAAACGGAGGCGAAGTACTTATCCTTGAAAGACACCCAGTGCAACGGCTCCTCCAAAGTCTTCTTGTCTTCCTGCTTACTGTCGCTCAGACGATCCACCTCATCGCCCGAATACTTATAATAAATAGAGGTATATTGATTCTCAAACTTCCAGGATTTCTCCTGACGGCGAATGCGCTGCGACCATTCTAGGTCCTGCATCGTCATATTGGCAGGGAAGAGCGATTGCAAGTTCTGTCCGCTTACCGTCATTCGCAAGCGGTAGTCATCCGGAAGGAGGACGTAGGCCAAATCAAGATAAGAAGCACTGTCCACAGCCAGACGCATCACAACGGAGGAATCCGTTCGGCTGACGGGAGAAAAGTACAGATCGCGTGTATCGACCAGCCTGTTGTCCACGGTTCGCAGAGGCAGGTTGAAATCCGACTCTCCTTCTCGGAAAAGATAGAGAGGTTTGCCATCGTGCGTTTTATAGTCCCGAAGCAAAACTTCCCGGATGGCTCCCCCCTTGGTACTGAGCTTGAGAGCGATCTTGCCGTTGGCCAGCTCCACCTGCTCCTCTGCACCGGCTGTCGCGACTGCCAGTAGTCCATACTGATTATATCCGGCTGCCTGTTTGATCGAATCGGGCGTGGCCTCCTGGGTTCGGGCTGCAAGGAGTTCGGCTTCGGCTTTTGCTATGGAATCCTGCCGAGCTGCTTCTATCGCAGCCTTACGCTGCGCTTCTATTTCCTGCGGATCGGGACGATTGAGCCATGAAAACCCAAAGATCACCAGTCCGATCAGAACTAAACCTATAACTGTATTTTTATCCATATATTTTCGTTGCGTAGGGATTCTTCGGCACCGACATCGGCACCCCTATCTTGTTGCCTGTTCGCTACGGCATGTCAGAGGGGAGGAAAAATTTCACACCCCCCAAAGAACCGACAGGCAAAGCGATTATTCTTTATCTTTTTTTCTCGTTTTGATTGCTTCACGAATGAAAGCCATGAACAAGGGGTTGGGATTGACCACCGTACTATTGTATTCGGGATGGAACTGTACCCCCACGAACCAGCGGCAGGCAGGCACTTCCACGGCTTCTACCAAGCCCGTCTCCGGATTCTCGCCCACACATTGCATACCGGCTTTTTCGAAAGCTTCGCGATACTGGCTGTTGAATTCGAAGCGATGGCGATGGCGTTCGCGCACGAATTCCTTGCCATAGGCAGCAGCCAATTTCGATCCTTTGCGCAGAGCACAGTCGTATGCACCCAAACGCATGGAACCGCCCATGTCCGTAACCGTCTTCTGTTCGTCCATCAGGTCGATGACCTTGTGCTCGATATTGGATTCGATCTCCGTCGTATTGGCGTCCTTGAAGCCCAGTACATTGCGAGCATATTCGATCACCATACACTGCATACCCAGACAGATACCCAGTGTGGGCAGATCGTTCTCACGCGCATATTTCAGTGCTATGAGTTTGCCTTCGACCCCTCTGGAACCGAATCCGGGGGCGATCACGATGCCGTCCATATCTTTCAGGGTCTCGGCTACGTTAGCCTCCGTCACCTTTTCGCTGTGAACGGATATGAGGTTCAGCTTCTTCCTATTATATATAGCCGCCTGCATCAGCGATTCGTCTATGGACTTGTACGCATCCTGAAGCTCCACATACTTACCCACCAAAGCGATCGTAACCGTTTCTCGGGCCGTATGCTTCATTTCCAAAAACTCATGCCACTGACGCATCTCGGGCACAGGTCCCACTTGCAGCCCCACTTTCCGAAGTACCGTCTCGTCCATATGCTGCTGCTGCAAGACCAGAGGCACCTCATAGATAGTAGGCACGTCCACACTCTGTACCACCGAATCGGGAGCCACGTTGCAGAACAGGGCTACCTTCTTCAAAATGTCGGGCTGAAGCTCGTGCTCCGTTCTCAATACAAGGATGTCGGGCTGAATACCCACTTCCTGCAACTGCTTCACGGAGTGCTGAGTCGGCTTGGTCTTCACCTCGCCGGCAGCAGCAATGTAGGGTACATAGGTCAAGTGAACGCAGAGGCAATTCTGCCCCAACTCCCACTTGAGCTGACGCACGCTTTCAAGGAAGGGTAGGGATTCGATGTCTCCTACCGTACCGCCTATCTCTGTGATGACAAAGTCGTACTGACTCTTTTGTCCCAGGAGTTTGACGTTGCGCTTGATCTCATCTGTTATATGGGGCACCACTTGCACGGTCTTGCCCAAGTACTCGCCCTTGCGTTCCTTGCGGATTACGTTCTGATAGATCCTGCCTGTCGTGATATTATTGGCACGAGTAGTGGGCGTATTGAGGAAACGCTCATAGTGGCCGAGATCCAAATCGGCCTCATGTCCGTCCTCGGTGACATAGCATTCGCCGTGCTCATAAGGATTGAGCGTACCGGGATCGATATTGATATAGGGGTCGAACTTCTGAAGAGCTACGTTGAAACCGCGAGCTTGGAGGAGTTTGCCGAGAGATGCTGCTACGATGCCTTTTCCAAGAGAAGAAACCACACCACCGGTCACGAAGATATACTTAGTATCTGCCATAGCGCGAAAAGATAGTATTGTTGATACTTTGATCGATAAATCAGGGGTACGGAAAGCTACCCCGAACGGACCAGCCTCCTCCGATTCGTGCGCAAATATACAAAAAGAACGCCTGCTAAAAGAGGCAAATACGACAGCTCTTGCCCGATGCCGGCACATCAAAATGAGAAATGAGGCATCCGACGAACCGCGATAAGGCTATCCGAGGCAAATTTACGCGCCGGAAATGCTCCGATTGCGGTTCGTAAATTCTCGAAAACACGCGCGAGATTTTTTCCGTTTTGGTTCGGGAAACAAAAAATTTGACGTGTACTGAAAAAAGTTGACAGTTGGCGGGATGCAACCAGTATCCATTAT
>OHBE01002473.1_pt1 | contig 13535 bp, 11 predicted proteins | sample 1577231 | NCBI WGS metagenome assembly OHBE01 (sample SAMEA3541506, study PRJEB24748) | human gut metagenome | biome: human gut; feature: human-associated habitat; material: faeces | place: China | collected 2012
CTACTAAGCAGAACACGGTGTCACCCTTCGTCGGGTGGCACCGTGTTTTTTCATTGATTTTTGTATTTGTCCATTTCCTGAAGCATTTTATAGAGTTGCTTCTGCTCTGCCTCGTTCTTAGAGGCAACCAAGTCATAGCATTTGGCCGCAATGTTGTTGCTGCCGCTCTTTCCCAACTTATCGAATAGCTCGGACAGAGAAATATCCATAGCTGATGCAATCTTCTCAACACTTTCCAAAGTGGCGTTTTTCTCACCACGTTCCAATTGCCCGATATATGTGGGATGGCAGCCGGCAAGCTCGGCTAGCTTTTCCTGGCTGAGTCCTTTTTGCGTCCGGTAGTTTCTGATGCGTTGTCCAATGATCTTTGCGATATCACTCATTCCCATCGCCTCCATATATAGTCTATAAATATCGCTTTGGCCAATCCATAGACTATTGATATTCAAAGGGCTGGGATATATACTATAGATATTATTTCCTGAATTTTGGCACTTATAGTATTCGAGAGGGGTACGGAGTTTATGCGCTCAAAAACAGTATGCTTCACCGGACATCGGGAATTGCCGGCAGATGATCTGCCCGAAATTTCCAAGCGCTTGGAGGACACTTTGGTCAAGCTGATTGAGCAAGGCTATCGCTATTTCGGCGCAGGTGGTGCCTTGGAATTTGATACTCTGGCAGCGCAGGTTGTCCTCCGCTTGAGGGAGCGTTATCCGCAGATCCGGCTGATCCTTGTGCTGCCGTGCCTTAACCAGACTCGAGGCTGGCCGCAAGAGAATATCGACACTTACGAAGAGATCAAGCGCTGCGCAGATAAGGTGACTTATACCTCGGAGCACTATTTTCGGGGCTGTATGCAAAAACGCAATCGGCATCTTGTGGATAACAGCAGCGTCTGCATTTGCTATCTGACGAAACCCACCGGCGGCACGGCCTATACCGTGAACTATGCCCGCCGTAGCGGCCTGCGGATCATCAATATCGCAGGTCCAGATAGCTTGTAAGAGTGCCTTGTACGCAAATAAGCCTCCCGAATTGCCTTTCCATAGGTAAACGGTTCGGGAGGCCTTTTCAGGTGATGGTCAAAATCGACACCATAGCTGCTATTTTTGCAGAATTTGTTCGTATTCTGTTGTAATTTCGGAGGCGCTATGGTAGAATATACTCTGTAAAGTTATAAGCACTTTGGGAGATTTTATTTTCAACAGGAGGAACCCCATGACGGTCCGTTATGACAAACTTTGGATTCTGCTAATCAAGAACAAAATGAAGAAAGGCGAGCTGGCCAAGGCTGCGCACCTGTCGTCCCACACTATGACCCAGTTGAACAATAACCGCCTCGTCTCTATGTCTGTCATGCTCCGATTGTGCAAGGTGTTTCATTGTGATATTGGCGATTTGATGGAAGTAGTGGAGGATTGCTGTTAGTCTTTTAGCTAACCCCCAAAAAGACAAAGGAGAATCAAAGTCATGCAGATCATCGATAACATAAACATGACTGTAAAAGAAGATTTACAGTCATGTATGCACCGTGGGAGCAAATTATCCATTGCGGCGGCTTGCTTCTCAATCTATGCGTATCAGGAACTCAAAAAACAACTTGAGGGTATTGACGAGTTGCACTTTATTTTCACCTCACCCACCTTTGTAACCGAGAAGGCGTCAAAGGCGCAGCGGGAGTTCTTTATTCCTCGCATTTCAAGAGAGAGCAGTCTCTACGGCACAGAGTTTGAAGTAAAGCTCCGCAATGAGTTGACACAGAAAGCGATTGCGAAAGAGTGCGCAGACTGGATTCGGCGCAAGGTCGTTTTCAAATCGAACATCACACAGGAGCAGATGATGGGCTTTATGACGGTCGATGAGAGTACCTATATGCCCATCAATGGTTTTACCACCGTTGATCTCGGTTGTGAGCGTGGTAACAACGCTTACTATCCGGTGCAGAAAACGGAGAGTTTTGAGAATGCCAATTACTTTCTCAAGCTCTTTGAACAACTCTGGAACGACAAGAAGAAATTGCAGGAAGTCACTGACGTAGTAATCGAGAATATCTCCGCTGCATATCGTGAGAACGCCCCAGAATATATCTACTTTGTTGCACTCTATAATATTTTCAAAGAGTTCCTTGATGACGTTTCAGAGGACGAGCTTCCGAACGAAGCGACAGGCTTTAAGGAAAGCAAAATATGGGGGATGCTCTATAACTTCCAGCGCGATGCGGTTCTTGCTATCATCAGCAAGCTTGAGAAATTCAACGGTTGCATTCTGGCAGATAGCGTAGGTCTTGGTAAAACCTTCACTGCACTTGCCGTCATCAAGTATTACGAGAACCGCAACAAATCCGTGCTTGTTCTCTGCCCCAAAAAGCTCTCTGAGAACTGGAATACATACAAGGGCAACTATATCAACAATCCCATTGCGGCAGACCGTCTTCGATACGATGTCCTTTATCATACCGATCTTTCCCGCGAGCATGGGCAGTCAAATGGAATTGACCTTGATCGCTTGAATTGGGGCAACTATGACCTTGTTGTTATTGATGAGAGCCACAATTTCCGCAACGGCGGCGAGGTGTCCGGCGAGGACGCAAAGGAAAACCGCTATCTGAAACTGCTCAACAAGGTTGTTCGCGCTGGCGTGAAAACGAAGGTGCTGATGCTCTCGGCAACGCCGGTCAACAACAAGTTTATCGACCTTAAAAATCAGCTTGCGCTCGCCTATGAGGGCGATGCTTCGCAGATGAGCAAAAAGCTCGATACGACCAAAAGCATTGATGAAATCTTTCGTCAGGCACAAAAGGCTTTCAACACATGGAGCAAGCTTCCTGCCGATGCGCGTGCAACGGACGAGCTTCTGCGGACGCTTGATTTTGATTTCTTTGAACTGCTGGACAGCGTGACGATTGCGCGGTCAAGAAAGCATATCGAAAAATACTACAACACTTCCGACATCGGGAAATTCCCGGAGCGTTTGCCGCCGATTTCTCTGCGCCCTTGCCTGACAGACTTGAACGATGCAATTAACTATAACGATATTTATACCTTGCTCATGTCGTTGAGTCTGACAATCTATACGCCGTCGAATTATATCATGCCATCAAAGCTGGCAAAGTACATTGACCTGACACATCACAAAGGAAGCAGCCTGACGCAGCAGGGGCGTGAAGAAGGTATACGCCGCCTCATGAGCATCAATCTACTCAAGCGTCTGGAAAGCTCAGTCGCCTCGTTCCGTCTGACGATTGACCGCATCAAAAAGCTGATTGAAGATACCATCGAAACAATCAAGAGCTACCAGTCCGGAGGCTGCGCCCTGAATCTGACCGAGATTTCTGACACCGAGGATTTTGATTACGATGATCAAAACACGGATTTTTTCTCTGTCGGCAAAAAGGTCAAAATCGACCTTGCCGACATGGACTATGTTTCGTGGATGCGTGAGCTTGAAAAGGATGCTGAAAATCTTGAACTTCTGTCTGTCATGATTGTCGACATCACGCCGGAGCATGACACGAAACTGCAAACGCTATTTGATTTGATCCGGAAGAAAATCGAACATCCTATCAACCCCGGCAATAAGAAGATCATTATTTTCACTGCATTCTCTGATACCGCCGATTACCTTTTTGCAAACGTCAGTAAATTCGCAAAAGAGAACTTTGGACTGGAAACGGCAGAGATTACCGGATCGGTTGACGGAAGGATAACCATTCCGAAGCTCCGAGCCGATCTCAACACGGTGCTGACTTGCTTCTCTCCTGTTTCCAAAGGAAAGTCGGTACTCCTGCCCGGAAGTACCGACGAGCTTGATATTCTGATTGCGACCGACTGTATTTCTGAAGGTCAGAACTTGCAGGATTGCGACTACCTCATCAACTACGACATTCATTGGAACCCTGTTCGCATTATCCAGCGGTTCGGGCGAATTGACCGTATCGGCAGTAAAAATGACCATATCCGGCTTGTAAACTTCTGGCCGGATATGGACCTCGACGAGTATATTAACCTGAAAAGTCGCGTGGAAACCCGCATGAAGATATCAGTCATGACCTCCACCGGTGACGATGACCTGATCAATGCCGAGGAAAAAGGCGACCTTGAATATCGCCGTGCGCAGCTCAAGCGGCTGCAAGAAGAAGTAGTGGACATTGAGGACATGACGAGCGGTATTTCTATCATGGATTTGGGACTCAACGAGTTCCGGCTTGATCTGCTCGAATACATGAAACGACATGAGGATATTGAAACCGCGCCGAAGGGACTGCACACCGTTGTTGCGCAGACAGAGGATTCTCCTTCCGGTGTGATTTTCGTCCTTCGGAACATCAACGACAGCGTAAACATTGATAATCGAAACCGTATTCACCCCTTCTACATGGTCTACATCAGCGAAGAGGGCGAAATCGTCTGCGATTACCTCAACCCGAAGAATTTGCTGGATACCATGCGTCTGCTCTGTCGTGGCAAGAGCGAGCCTTGTGCGGAGCTTTGCAAACGGTTCAATGAAGAGACAGATGACGGGCGCAAAATGGGTGAGGTCTCCGAGCTGCTGAGCGAGGCAATCAATTCCATTATTGACGCGAAAGAAGAGAATGACATTGACAGCCTGTTCAAAAGCGGCGGAACAACCGCCCTGCTTAGTGCAGTGTCGGGACTGGATGATTTTGAGCTAATTTGCTTCTTAGTTGTGAAATAAGGAGGGCTATATGAAGAATATTGTTGATTTTTTGAAGTTGCCCCCGCGCATACTTGGCGCTTTGTCGGTTGCAAGCGGATTACTGCTTTTCCTTCCGAATGTAATAATAGAGAAACTGTATATGACAAGCTTCCGTGACAAATACGGATTTGCAATTGGAATTGTATTTGTTGTATCGACATCAATTTTGGTAGTATTTTTAGTTGTGATCATAGCAAAAACGATCAAGGAGAAATATTATAATAAGCGGCTGAAAAAAGCTCGGATTGCTTATCTAAAGCGAATTGACGGCAATAAAGTAGAACTAATAAGGTATCTCCTTAATGAGTCTACTCATACAGCGATGCTTCCGATGCACGATGGAGTGGTTTTAGAATTGCAACATTTTTATGTTATTTTGCCTGCAGGATCAACCCATGCAGTAAATATGGCAAACCCGCAAATAAATTATTTTTTGCAGCCGTGGGTGATTGAACAGATAGATGGTGATCCGGAACTAAAAGCTAAGTTTGGCAGGTGACTTTAAAAGTGGTAGGTTTTCCTCAAGCGACTGAATTTAACAAAAGAATACCGAAGCAGAAATTCTATGAAAACCTTGATGTTTCTCCCGCCTTACACCGTATGTTTGTTGATCAGATCAAGTTGGCCTACTGGCGAAATAAGCTGGCAGCGTCTACGCTGAACATCGCTGCGGGTGAAGCCGTGACCGAAATCGAAGTGTTTGAGGTACGGCTGAATGATCCGCAGCTTGACGAAGCGGTGCTAAAGCAAATCGACAAGGAGATCCCGTACCACATCCTCTTTATTCTGACCTGTGACGGCAAGGCTCAGGCGTGGATCGGCTACAAGGAGGCTGCTGCATCCGGAAGCAACGCCTTCAAGGTGGGACGCTATTACCACACCGACTGGATGCCGGAGGATGAGCTGCGTCTTAGTATCGACGGCTTGAACATGGATGCCGTCTATGAAAGCCTCGTTCGTCAGATCGCCGGGGACAAGCTGCAACCGGATTCCGGCGAGAGCCTGAAAGCGTCTGTTGAGCGTGATGAAAAGAAGACGCAGCTTGAAAAGCAGATCGCCACGCTGGAAAACAAAATGCAGCGTGAGAAGCAGTTAAATAAGCAGATGGAAATGAATGCGGAGTTGAAAAGATTGAGAAAAACCTTGGAGGTGCTTTAGTGGATGAATCATGAAGAAACTGTAAGGAAAGTGCTGTCATACAGGACTGCTTCGGGAACTTTGAAGAGCCGCGAAAGCAATACCGTTGAATTCAAGGAATCCTTCAATAAAAACAGTACTGCAAAGTATGCCAAAACGATGGCTGCGTATTCCAATAATCGTGGTGGATATATTATTTTTGGTGTTAAGGATAATCCACGAATGATTGTGGGCTTGAAAAACGAAAATTTCGAGAATATGAGTCAGGAGCAATTCTCAGAGGCAATAAATTCTCTGTTTGCACCTGCAATGGAATGGGATTGCGGTATACTTGTCATCGAAGTACCTGCAACTGACGGAACAGGTACTTTGCAATCTTTAAAAATCGGATGGATTTATACAACAGAAGCTGAATACAAGCCGATTATTGCTCAAAAACCAAACGATGGAGAGAAGATAAATAGCGGGGATGTCTATTATCGCTATCGGGCAAGAAGCGAGAAGATTAAATTTGCTGAAATGAGTCGCATCATTGAAGAACGCACGGCAAAAGAACGGGAAGGACTTTTAAAATTATTTGAGGTGATTCGTGAAAGCAAAACTGCTAATCTTGGTATTGTTAACTACTCCAACGGAAAAATCAGCACTCCATATGGAGTTGATGTTGCCTTTGATCGTAAATTAGTAACGCAGGTTTTACGGAAGGCAAAGTATATCAAGGAAGGCAGTTTTAATGAGACCGATGGTAATCCCGTTATCAGAGTAACCGGCAATATCGACTTGGCAGAGGAAGTTCCCGTTCCAGAGGGAAATCCGGACGAAACGCATCCATATATTCAGCGACAACTCGCCGAAAAGCTGAATATTAGTACACAGGATTTGTATGCGCTGATTTGGTACTACAAGATGAAAGAAGCAAAGAAGTACCATTTGGAAATAACTGTGTCCAGAAGCTCGGTAACACATAAATTCTCTGAATTTGCATTTCAATTTCTTCAGGAAAAACTTAAAGAGTTGGAGCAGAATCCAGAAGATTTTGATAAGATTCGTGCCGCATATCGAAATAGAAACAGAAAATAGAAAGGATGAGGAAAATGACCATTGCCGAAAAAATTACATATTCAACCGTTTTGATCAGGTGTGATTATGCGGATGGGACATCTGGGAGCGGAACCGGTTTTATCATCAATCTTTGCCATGACAAAGAAAAGGGGATCTGTGTACCGGTGCTTATCACAAACAATCATGTTGTGGAAAATAGTGTGAAAACCGTTTTTGATTTTTGCCAAGCAGACGAGAATGGTAATCCGCTTGATACAGTTCCGCATTCATTCACTTATACAGGAAATGCATGGATTCATCATCCAAATAAAGATGCGGATTTGAGGTGCCTCTTTTTAGCAGAAGAATTAAATAAGCTGCGTGAAACAGATACGAGGATTTTCTATATTCCGCTTGAAACAGATCTTATACCAACTGAGCAGGATTTGGCAGATTTGTCTGCTATCGAGGATGTTGTCATGGTTGGATATCCTATCGGATTGTCGGATACATACAATCATAAGCCAATTGTCCGGCGCGGAATAACATCCAGTCATCCAAAAAAGGATTATCAAGGGAAAAAAGAAACCTTACTGGATATGGCGTGCTATCCCGGATCAAGCGGCTCTCCGGTCTTCATTTTGAATCAGGGTATTTATCCAACACCAACAGGTGCTGCTGCAGGAACAAGAATTTTACTTTTGGGTGTTCTCTACGGAGGGCATGAATTCAATGCGCGCGGTGTATTACAATTTGCTAATTTGCCCAATGTGCCTGTTCCTGTTACACATATCCCAATAAATCTTGGGTTAATGATTAAAGCGGAGAGAATACTTGAGTTTGAAGCAATGATTAAAGCGCAAGCAGGAGGAACTACCAATGGATAAACTACGCATGGAATCGCCGGATATGACGGCACAGAACATAGATCGCATTGCTGCACTATTTCCCAACTGCATCACGGAGATGCTGGACGAGGAACACAGCACGCCGGAGAAAAAAGTGTACAAGCGGGCGGTCAATTTTGAGCTGCTGAAACAGATGCTTTCGCCGGACGTGGTGGACGGCGACGAGGCATACGAGTTTACATGGGTCGGCAAGAAGGCGGCTATCGTGGAAGCCAACAAGCCGATTCGTAAGACGCTGCGCCCTTGCATGGCGGAAAGCAAGGACTGGGACACCACTGAAAACCTCTACATCGAGGGCGACAATCTGGAAGTCCTCAAGCTCTTGCAGGAGAGCTATCTCGGCAAGGTCAAGATGATCTATATCGACCCGCCGTACAACACCGGCAACGACTTCATCTACGCCGACGATTTCATGCGCTCGCAGGAAGAAGAAAACGCACAGATGGGAATGTACGACGAGGACGAAAACCGCCTGTTCAAGAACACAGACACCAACGGGCGCTTCCATTCCGACTGGTGCAGCATGATCTATTCCCGGCTGATGCTGGCAAGAAATCTGCTGACGGATGATGGTGCAATTGCCATTTCAATTGATGATAATGAAATTGATAATTTAGGGGAAATATGTGATGAGGTATTTGGTAGTCAAAACTTTGTGTCAAAAATAATCGTTCAGAATAATCCAAGAGGGCGCCAATCTGACAGTTTTGTCGCAACCGTACACGAATATTTGCTGTGCTACGCTAAAGACTCTACAAAATGTCTGGTAAATGGTACGCCCTTAACAGAAGATCAAATAGCTGAATACTGTTATTCTGATGGAAACGGTGCGTATCGCTTATTAGGACTTCGTCAACGAGGCGTAGCTTCTCTTCGAGAAGATAGACCTGATATGTTTTTCCCCATATATGTCGATCCTACAACACAGGAAGTGTCCCTTGATTTTCATGACGGCTGGCTAACTGTTGTGCCTAAAAAGACTGATGGCAGAGATGGGCGATGGATGTGGGGAAAGCAAAAGTGCATAGCAGATAAATCTCGGTTAGTAGCACGGATGATTGAGCGTAGAAGTGAGTATGATATTTTCGTCAAGGACTACCTTGTTCGTGAAAACGGGCAGAGGACAAGAAAGTATAAAACAATTTGGGATGATAAGTGCATTAACAATCAAGTTGGAACGCAGGAAGTAAAAAAGCTACTTGATGGCGAATATATGTCATTTCCTAAATCCTGTGCGTATATTCAAATGATATGCCAAATGCTATCCTCCAGCTCAGGAATAGTTCTCGACTTTTTCTCCGGTTCTGCCACCACTGCCCATGCGGTCATGCAGCTCAACGCCGAGGACGGCGGACACCGCAAGTTTATCATGGTGCAGCTTCCCGAAAAGTGCGATGAAGAAAGCGAAGCCTACAAAGCCGGATACAAGAATATCTGCGAAATTGGCAAGGAGCGCATCCGTCGCGCTGGGGATAAGATTAAGTCGGAAAGCCCCATGACCACGCAAGACCTCGACATCGGTTTCCGCGTCCTCAAGCTGGACGATACCAACATGAAGGACGTCTACTATGCGCCGGATGATTACGATCAGGGAATGCTCGCGGGGCTGGAATCCAACATCAAGGATGACCGCACCGACCTCGACCTGCTGTTCGGCTGTCTGATCGACTGGGGGCTGCCGCTGTCCCTGCCCTACAAGTCCGAGCAGATCGACGGCTGCACCGTCCACACCTACAATGACGGCGACCTCATCGCCTGTTTTGATACGAACATTCCCGAAAGTGTGGTCAAGGAGATTGCACAGCGCCGCCCGCTCCGTGCTGTCTTCCGCGATTCCGGTTTTGCGTCCAGCCCGGAGAAGATCAATGTGTTCGAGATCTTCAAGCTCTATATGCCGGAGGATGCAAATGACATCAGCAAGCGCGTGAGGGTGATTTAAGGAGGACGTCGTATTATGACTCACTTTATGGAAGAAAAAATTAAAATATTAGAAGAATACATTTGTGCGCTTGATGATGCCATAACCAAAAATAATGAAGAAAAGGCAAAAGAACTGCAAACAGAGATTATTGCCGTATATGAACCGGAAATTGATTCGTTGACGAGTGGGCTGGATAATTATAGTATTACTCATTATGGCACGAGTATACCTGTCGATTACATTGGAGACGCTAGACTATTAAAAGCAAAGCTCCGAAACTATGTATTGAATCTTGCTTCCGGACTTTATAAGCCGTTTCAAGGAGCAGACGGGGCAGGGACAGTAACAGTAACGCAACACGTTAACCAAGACGTCAGTACAGAAGTAGTTATTACTCTTGATCAGGTGATTAGCAGCATACAAGATTTACCAGAAACTGCGCTTTCAGCTGAAGATAAAGATATTCTTTCTGGTAAAATTGCTGCCATATCTTCTGAAAAGGACAAGGAAAAACGGTGGGAAAAAGTGAGCGGCACGTTGAAATGGATTGCGGAGAAAGGGATTCAAGTTGGGATTGCAGCGCTACCATACATTGCTAAAGCGGTGGAGGCAACCTCATGAAACTCCAATTCAAACATCAAAAATTTCAAGCGGATGCGGCAAAAGCAGTCGTTGACGTTTTCGCCGGACAGCCATACCTCACGCCAACCTATATGATGGATCGCGGCGATGGAAACTATCAGATCGGGTTAGAGGAAGAAACTGACTTCACCGGCTGGCGTAATGAACGTATTGTGCCGGAGCTTTCTGACAAGCTGATTTTGGAACATCTGCAAAAGGTGCAGCGCACCAATCAGATCAAACCGTCCGAAAAACTGGAAGGACGCTACAATCTGACCATTGAGATGGAAACCGGCGTCGGCAAGACCTATACCTACATCAAGACCATGTACGAGCTGAACAAGCACTATGGTTGGAGCAAATTCATCGTGGTCGTGCCGAGCATTGCTATCCGTGAGGGCGTCTATAAGTCTTTTCAGGTGACGCAGGAGCATTTTGCGGAGGAATACGGCAAGAAGATCCGGTTCTTTATCTACAATTCTGCCCAGCTCACGGAGATCGACCGTTTTGCCTCAGACAGTTCCATTAACGTTATGATCATCAACTCTCAGGCGTTCAACGCCAAGGGTAAGGATGCACGGCGCATTTATATGAAACTGGACGAGTTCCGCTCCCGCCGCCCGATTGATATTATCGCAAAGACCAATCCGATCCTAATTATTGACGAGCCACAGTCCGTGGAGGGTAAGCAGACGAAAGAACGCCTGAAAGAGTTCAATCCGCTGCTGACTCTGCGCTATTCCGCAACGCACAAATCGGACAGCATCTATAATATGGTCTATCGCCTTGACGCGATGGAGGCGTACAACAAGCGGCTGGTTAAGAAAATTGCCGTCAAGGGCATTACCGAGTCCGGCAGCACGGCAACCGAGGGATTTGTCTACCTGGAAAGCATCAATCTTTCCAAAGCAGACCCGACAGCAACCATTCAGTTCGATTTCAAGGGTGCGTCCGGTATCCGCAAGAAAACGGCGACGGTCGGAATCGGCTATAATCTTTACGACAATTCCGGCAATCTGGATGAGTACAAAGTCGGCTTTGTGGTCAAGTCCATTGATGGACGCGACAACTCCGTGGAGTTCCTGAATGGCGTCAAAATCTTTGCCGGTGATGTGATCGGCAAGGTCAGCGAAGACCAGCTTCGCCGCATTCAGATTCGAGAAACGATTCTGTCTCACTTGGAGCGCGAACGGCAGCTTTTCCATAAGGGCATCAAAGTCCTGTCCCTGTTCTTCATTGACGAGGTTGCGAAGTACAAGCAGTATGATGAGGCTGGGCATCCGTTCAACGGCATCTATGCGAATATGTTTGAGGAAGAGTACAACGACATTCTCAGCTCCATGCAGCGGGAGAACGGCGACGAGGACTACATCCGCTATCTGGACGCAATTTCCGCCCATGATACCCACGCCGGTTACTTCTCCGTGGACAAAAAGGGCAAGATGACCGACAGCAAGCTCTCCGACAAGAAGGAGGGTACGTCTGACGATATTGACGCCTATGACCTGATCATGAAGAACAAGGAACTGCTTCTGGATCGTGATCCGAAGAAGTCTCCGGTGCGCTTTATCTTCTCTCACTCTGCGCTGCGTGAAGGATGGGATAACCCGAATGTGTTCCAGATTTGCACACTGAAACAAAGCAGCAGTGAGGTTCGCAAACGTCAGGAAGTCGGTCGCGGTCTGCGCCTGTGCGTCAATCAGGACGGTGAGCGCATGGATGCCAACGTGCTTGGAAATGATGTGCAGTCCATCAATGTTCTGACTGTCATCGCCAGTGAGAGCTATGACAGTTTCGCAAAGGGCTTGCAGACTGAACTTGCCGATGCAGTTGCCGGACGCCCTGTGGCTGTCACCGCTGATCTGTTCAAGGGTAAGGTCATTGTGGATACCAGAGGCAACGAGCAGGTCGTGGACGGCGATACAGCTCAGGCGATCTTCGAGGATTTGATTTCTAATGGCTATGTCAAGCGTGGTGCGCTGACTGATAAGTATTACGCGGACAAAGCAAATGGTGCAATTCAGATTGCCGAAGAAGTTGCCGATAGCCGTGATGCTGTGATTAAGATTCTCGATTCCGTCTATGACAGCCGCGCCATGCAGCCGGAGAACGCCCGTGACAAGAACGTGGAGCTGCAAGTTGACCCTGATAAGCTCGCCATGCCGGAATTTAAGGCTCTCTGGAAGCGCATCAGTCCGAAATCCGTGTATGTGGTGGACTTTGACACGGATGAGATTGTGAAGAAAGCAATCACATCGCTCAACCAGAGCCTTCATGTGCCGAAGATATTCTTCAAGGTTGAAACCGGCGCAATGGATGAGATTAAGTCGAAGGATTCTCTCCTTGACGGAAGCGCGTTCTCAAAATCGAAGTCGTCAACTTATGATAGTCGGAAGCAGATTCGCACCAACAGCAGCGTAAAGTATGACTTGGTTGGCAAACTCGTTGGCGAAACAGGCTTGACGCGCAAGGCAGTTGTTGCGATTCTGACCGGTATCGAGAAGGCTGTCTTCGACCAATTCAAGTTCAATCCGGAAGAATTTATCATCAAAGCAGCAGCTTTGATCAATGATGAAAAGGCAACTGCAATCATTCAGCATATTACCTACAATGTGCTGGACGAGCATTATGATACGGACATCTTTACCGAACCAACCATCAAAGGCAAGCTCGGAACGAACGCGATGAAAGCGCAGCGGCATCTATACGATCATATCGTGTACGATTCCACGAACGAGCGCGATTTTGCAGCCGATCTGGACACCAACACGGATGTTGCGGTTTATGTGAAGCTGCCGGACAGATTTTATATCGCAACGCCGGTCGGACATTATAATCCGGACTGGGCGATTGCCTTCTATGAAGGTACGGTCAAGCACATCTATTTCGTCGCTGAAACGAAAGGCTCCATGTCCTCTATGCAGCTCCGGCTCATTGAGGAATCAAAAATTCATTGCGCAAGGGAGCATTTCAAGGCAATCAGCAGTCAAAATGTGGTGTATGATGTGGTTGACAGCTATCAGACATTGCTCGAAAAAGTGATGAAGTAAAATAATCGGTTCTTGATTTGCCAGAGGCCGGCGAACAAGGCTCGTCCGTTACTTTGGGAGTATGTCGGCGGTAAAGTCGAGCTTGGAGAAACAAAAGAAGCCGCCTTGGTGCGGGAGTGCAAAGAAGAGCTGAATATC
>OHBE01002488.1_pt1 | contig 13475 bp, 17 predicted proteins | sample 1577231 | NCBI WGS metagenome assembly OHBE01 (sample SAMEA3541506, study PRJEB24748) | human gut metagenome | biome: human gut; feature: human-associated habitat; material: faeces | place: China | collected 2012
AACTATGTGCGAGAGTTGAAAGATTTGGAGATAGGGATTATTTTTGAAAAGGAAAATATCAATACCCTCTATGCAAAGGGTGAAGTGCTGCTTACCATTCTTTCCTCACTGGCACAGGATGAGAGCCGGTCCATTTCAGAGAACTGCACATGGGGAATCCGCAGAAGGTTTGAAACAGGAAAACACAAAATGAGTACAAAGCGTTTTCTTGGCTACGATACGGATGAAACGGGGAAACTGGTAATCAACAGGACGCAGGAACCGATTGTGGTTCGGCTGTATCAGGAATTTCTGGACGGAAAAACAACCGATTACATCAAGCGGATTTTTGAACGGGAAGGTGTGAAAAACTGGGATGGCGGTACGAAGTGGCAGTCCACAACCTTAATGAGTATGTTGGAAAATGAAAAATACAAGGGTGATGCCTTGCTGCAGAAAAGTTATACGGTGGATTTCCTCACCAAGAAACGTACACAGAACAAAGGGGAAATTCAGATGTTTTATGTGGAGGATGACCATGATGCCATCATTTCAAAGCGGATATGGGAATGTGTACAGCTTGAAATAAAACGCAGGAAAAAGTATCTGGAGGAGCATGGGACAAACTCCTATTTCCACCGGCTGGAAAGCAATCCATTTGCATCCAAGATAATTTGCGGAGACTGTAATAAGGTATTTGCACGGAAAGACTGGCGGAGCAGCACGGGCGTTGACCGTAAGGTATGGCAATGCAGTGAACGCTACAAGGTCAAAGGAGTCATGGGATGTGCCAACCGCCACGTAGAGGAAAAAACGCTGATAAAGGCATATCTGATGGCTTGGAATGTGTTGGTGGAAAACCGAGAGGATTTCATGGAGCAGTGGACAGAACAGCTGCAGAGCGAGAACCTATTAGAAGGTTATCGAGCAGAGAAGTTCATAGAATACACCGATGGGGTAGAACCTTTGACGGAGATGGACACGGACTTCATGCTGAAAACACTAGACTACATCAAGGTTTTTGAGGATGGAACATTGGTGGTGGTGTTTCTGGACGGAACGGAGATTGAATGTAAAAATGAAGAGGAGTAAGAAAAGATGCCGATTGGGAGTTGTGATTCCTGATCGGCTTTTTTTCTTGCTCTTTTGCAGATGGTAAAATTAAGGTATATGTAGTAAAATACATAATAATGGGAGGTGTAATATAATGATAGAGATGGAATTAAAGGCATTATTAAAAAATAAACTACAAGTTAAAAAGAAGTTGGAAGAATGTGGTTGTGAATGGGTATCGATAGGTCTACAAGTAGACACAATTTATGAAAGAAGTGATGCGAAACAAATTGTAGATACATCTATTTTTAGAATACGAAAATATAATGATAAAAAAATTCTAACGCTTAAGATTTTAATGGAGGATTTGGATACCGCAGAAGAATTGGAGTTAGATATTAGTGATGATATAGTAATGGACAAGATGTTACAATTTATAGGTTTTTTACCAAAAATACAGGTTGTAAAAAGAAGACAAACTGCAAAATATAAGGAATTTAATATTTGTATAGATGAGGTAGAAGGATTGGGAGATTTCATTGAAATAGAACGTATATCTGAAAAGAGTAATGATAAAGATAGAATATATGGAGAGATGAGAACAGTATTATTAGAGTTGGGAGTTGAGGAAGAAGAACTGAAAAAAGAAAAATATTATGAAATGATATTAAAAAATAGAGAGGAAAAATATGAGTGATTTTTGGATAGGTATCATAACAGGAATTATTTCGTCAGTGATAATTATAGTGTGTAAAATAATTTATACAAATACTGTGTGTTATACACAGTCAAAGTATAGTGGTAAATGGAAAGATGAAATTTATGATAGTAATGGAAATATCATTAAGAGAGATGTATCTGTCCTAAAACATCATAAGAGAAATAATACCATAACAGCAAATTAAGGAGTATATGCGTGAAGATAAAGCTAAATTATATGGATTTACACAAGAGATATTTGATGTACTTAATGAGAATAGAATACTGCCTATTATAGTAAGTGGAGCACCAAGAGATATTTTAGATAATTATCGTATTAAATTTAATATCTATAAAATATATGGGTTTGTCGCAGAAGAAGATAATGATAGATTTTCTGGGAAAGTATTACACAATTATGGCTATAACAAAAATTTAAAAGTAGAAGAAATATGTAAAGAAATGGGAAAGAAGCCGAAGATAGCATTTGGAGATTCAGTTTCCGACTTTGAAATGTTAAGTAAAGCTGAGAAAAGTATAATTGTATGTGAAAACAGAAAACATCCAAAGTTTAAAGCAGATGGCACAATTGAACATAATATGTCATCTGTAGAAGTAAGGAGGTTACTTCTACAAGTCCTTAGTTAGCATATGATGGAGGAGATAATGAAAAAAACATTAATAATTTTGCCAGCTTATAATGTAGAAAAGGAAATTTACAATTTATTGTCCAATATGCAAAATTATAGAGAAAATGTGATAATTGTGGATGATGGAAGTACTGATAATACATTTCAAATTATTGATTCATTGAATTATAATGTTATTAGGCAAGAAAAAAATGCAGGGGTAGCAAGTGCCATTAAAATAGGTATAAATTATGCAATAAATAATGGGTATCAAAGTGCTGTTTTTATGGACTCAGATGGACAACACTCTCCAAAGTATATTGATGGATTTTTAAAGCTACTTGAAACTTATGATTTTGTAGTGGGAAATAGGTTTCATATTAATACAACAGCACCTGATATTAAATTAGGATCAAATTTATTGGCTTCAATTATTGTAAAAAAATTTTCGGGCAAAAAATACAATGATATTTCATGTGGATTTAAAGCGATTAAACTCGATGAAGATTTAAAAGTAGCTATAGAAAAATCAGATGGATATAGTATAGTGTTTGATTTATTCTTTTATGCATTGAATCATAACTATAAAATTGGAACGATTGATATGGAAGCGATATATGATTATAGTACCTTTTTGATGACAAGAAGAGAGGAGTTATTGGCTTTTATTTCTGCTTTAGAGTTACATGTTTCAAATATATTTTTGGAGAAATTATATATTAACGATTTAAAAGATAAGGTACTAGAGCGAAGAGATTTTATTTATACAATTGATGATATTACATTTTATGGATTTTTTATAAAAGACAAAGCTGGTTATATCATACAAGGAGATCCACTGAAATTGAGAAAATATTTAAATAGTGAAAGTTAAAGATGTTATGGATAAAGAATATTTAATGTTACGGTCAGAAATAGAAGAAAATTTAAAGAAACAGGATCAGTTATTCGGTACTGTTATATCTATTTTAGGATTAACAAATGTTTTTTCACATATTAGCGAAAATGTGCTAGTTCTTTTTTTAATATTATTTTTATCTACATTATTGCAACTACGAATGTTGGAATATAGAAATATAGTATATTATATATCTACATATATGGTGGTATTTTTGGAAAAAGATTCTGATTTTAAGTGGGAAACTAGGTTGGGAAAGTTTAAAAAAGAAGGATATGTATATGAAGATGGAAAACTGAGAAAAAAGATAATTAATACGGTGGTTGTCCGTTTTGGAAGAATTATTAAACATTTTATTATTTTGGGGTTAGTAGTATTTATACTTTTAAGAATAGTGGTAAATGTTTATAAAAGTTATTATATGCTATGGATAAAAATAGTTTTGTATGTAGTTGCTGGTTTTCTTGTGATTTTTAATATCTTATATGCTTATACTTTAAGTACAGATAAGGTTAATTATAGTGCATACTTAAAAAGATGGGAAAAAATAAGGAAGCAAGAGCAACAAGAACGGATAGAGGATAGAGGGCAATAAGGTTATTTAAAAGGTAAAGTCACCTCATTTAAAAGGGATGAACCTTTTCGCAAAAGGTGACGGTTTCGCTATTTAGTATAAGAAGTAACTTTCACCGCATGTGGAGAGCGTAGTTCTGTTGACTAAGGTACACAAGTAAAAGTGTAAAAATGCTTGAAAAATAAAGATTTTCCGAGGGTTTGGTAGCAAATCCAAGTCCTCGGATTTGCTTGTTTTAAGGAGCGGGAAATAATAGTAAAATAGAGGTTGAGAATACAAAACTATTGATTTTGGGTTGAATATATAAGACTATTGAATAAGGCGGTGAGGTAAAATGAAATCAAAACTAAGTATAATACTCGCTGCAAAGCGAAATGAAAAGCAACTTACTAAAAAACAAACTTCTGAACTTATGGGGGTTACGCCAATGTATTATGCCCGCTTTGAAAATAATAATCTAACTCCATCAAAGAGAAATCTAGATTTTTTTGCCGATTTTTTAGAGATGGATAAAGATGAACTTTGGAATATTATCGAAGAAGAGAAGAAAATGAAATTGTAAATTTTCTTCGTGCTTCTTGAAAATTATAGCGCACTGCGCTATAATTAAGAAAATGAAAACGAGGAGTTGTGAAGATGATTTCAGTAGAAAAGAAGTTGTTAACAGGATATACATTTATAGATTTGTTTGCAGGATTAGGTGGGTTCAGAATTGCATTAGAATCATTAGGTGCAAATTGCGTTTATTCGAATGAGTGGGATGTCCCTGTGCAGAAGGTATATGCAGAGAACTTTGGTGATACGCCGGAGGGAGATATTACGCAAGTTGATGAGAATACGATTCCTGATCATGATATACTCTGTGCCGGATTTCCTTGCCAGGCATTTTCTATTAGTGGCAAGCAACGTGGCTTTGAAGATAGTAGAGGAACATTGTTTTTTGATGTTGCTAGAATTGTAAAAGTGAAGAGACCCAAAGTTGTCTTTATGGAGAATGTGAAGAATTTTGCAACACATGATGACGGAAAAACTCTTGAAGTTGTAAAAGGCACTATGCAGGAATTGGGTTATACATTCTATCAGAAGGTGTTGAATGCTGTTGATTACGGTGTTCCGCAAAAACGAGAAAGAATTTACATGGTGTGTTTTAGAAATGACTTAGAGATTAATGATTTTAAGTATCCTAAGCCATTTGAGTTAACCCGTCACGTAGAAGACTTTCTTCTTAAAGACGAAGAAATAGTCAAGGACTTATATGTTGATAGATCAGATACTTACTACAACGGTGTAGAAGACAACCAGTATAGCAATAAGTCTATTCGTTTAGGTATTGTGAACAAAGGTGGACAAGGCGAAAGAATATACAGCATAAAGGGAATCGCAATTACTCTTTCTGCGTATGGCGGAGGCGTCTTTGCTAAGACAGGTGGATATTTAATAAATGGAAGGACGAGAAAGTTGCATCCACGTGAATGTGCTAGAATCATGGGATATCCAGATTCCTATAAAATCTGTAAGAGTGCAAACCAAGCTTATAAGCAATTTGGAAATTCAGTAGTAATTGATGTTTTGCAGCTCATCGCAGTGGAAATTGGTACAGTGATGGAGGGAAAATAAAGATGAATGAGATTGAATTCAGAAATTGGCTTATCAATAAAGGTGTAAAAACAAAGGTTGCAGGAGATACAATTTCAAGATTAAAAAGAATAGAACGAGAAATTGAAAACTGCGATATTGATGAACAATACCGCAGTGATAAATGTGAATATCTATTAAAACTCTTTTTAGATATGGGTAACAATGATGAAATGAAGAAATACCCAAACGCAAATCTTCCGATAGGAAAGTATTACATGAGTACATATCGTCATGCCCTTAAACAGTATATTCAGTTTTCGGATGACGTTACTTCAAACAAGCAATAAACTCTGGTTCGGACATACCAGGTGTAGATGCATTATGCTTGATTGAAAAAATAACATTAGCGTTGTATGTGTTTGAGAGTTTACGAAGCTCATATTCATCTCCACGTAGAGAAAACATATACTCAATTCCACAAAGGATGAATCTATGATCGTGTAGCTGCTGTGGCGAAACAATAAAAAGCTTATTCCCGGCAATACGAGAATCTGTAATAACATAATCGTGAGTTGATATATAATCCATCACAGGCTTAAGACAGCTCTTACCAACATTGCCTGAACCGCTTCGTTTGATTCGATACTTAGCTGTTACTTCGAAATAATCTCTGAAACGCTCAATAGGTAAAATTGTATAGTTATTTGTGATGAAGAAGTCGGCTCCCTTGTCTTTATATGCCTGGATAATCCAGTCAGCGAAGATATCGGAGCCGTTTGGCATATCAATATCTTTTCCGGCTGTACCAGCTTCTCTGAATGCATCGAAATCTTCATTCATATAGTCAATTATCATTTCTGCGTATCTGTTGATGCGATTAACATTGAGACGGCTATATTCAAATGTTCCTGTATCAAGGTCTGGTAATAAAACAAACTGTCCGCATTGAGCAGGTGAGTGTTTAGCATCAATGTAAAATGAATTGCCGGACTTGGTCTCAACTAAGATGTCAGGTACAGTTGAGTCGGCACCTCCTTGATGAAAAAATCTTGCGTATGCACCGAATCTGTTATTAAGATAATCCGTGCACTGAATTTCAAATTCTTCCCATATTGCCATTGCTTAATCCTCCTTAATCATTACATCCTCAAATGCTTGAAGATCCTTTTTGTCTTGTACTGTCTTCTTTAGTGATAATTGACAGATTACATTTGGATTACTTGTATTTGATAATCTTCTAACTTCAAAAACATATTTCATTGATTTAGAAAGTGTTTTAGAGTAATTATTATCCTTAAATTGATATGTGCATTCCTCACACATCATTTTTCTTTTATGTATATAAGCGTCAGAGTGAAGAAAACACCTTGTCTTTCCGCCCACCGATTTATATTCGATAATTCCAGAAATGCCTTCTTCTTTTAATCCTTGTATTATTTCTGAATTATTGTTTGATTCATTAGGCTCCGCTGAACCGCTTGTTTTTCTACGATAGAAAGCCTCAATAGTGAAGTAGTCAGAAAAACTGCTGGATGGAAAAATTATTATGTCTGTTCCTTCTGTCATAAAGAATTTAACCTTTTTCACAGAATAGAAATCTTGAACTAAACCGTAAAGAGTTGAACTGTCGACATCTACGGGAATTCCCTTTTTTCCGACTTTGTAATACCTCTTATATAGCCCATCCATGTATGCAATAATTCGCTTGCAATTATCAGATAGTGGAACTTTATTTCTTCTTGAAAAATCAAACTATTCAGTATCCTCGTTAGGAAATAAAACAAACTGACAACATTGAGAATCCCCGGCTTTTACTTCAACAAAGAATTCATCGAATGCTGCTGGTTCAATTTTGATGTCAGCTTTTGTAGAGTCTGATTTGCCATATGGTTCAATTGAATTATGATCTCCGTACATATATCTCAAATATTCGTAACACCTGTTTTCTAATTCTTCCCAAGCATTAGCCATAATCTAATGTGCTTCACTTTCGATAAAATTTTTAATTGAACATCCCAAAGCCTTTATGACATTAACGGTCATGGCATTTCCCGCCTGCATAAGGAGATGTCTATCAGAAACTTCGTTCTTTACTCTGTCAGCATATTCTTTTGGAAATCCTTGAAGTAGTAATGCTTCATAACCAGTCAGCTGATATATCGTATGGTTTTTAACATATAAAACACCATCTCTCTGTGCCCTTAATGTTGGACAGCGACCGTCATAAATGCGAAGATCATTCATGCGGGTGTCGATTATTTTGCCTTCCATCTCCTTAATATCATCAACAGTGTATTTACCGTTATTTGTAGGATTTTTTAGATAATAGGAGAGAATATCGAGTCTTTCAGTACTTGCAATATTATCGTCAATCAAGAAATTGGAAAGAGATGGTTTTTCTACTGGTTCAGGCCACTGAAATTCACCTATATTCTTTCCCAAATCTTTTCTGATGCCTACAAAGTAAACTCTTTGACGCATTTGAGGAACACCATATTCAAGGCTAGTAAGAACCTTATAGGTTACATCATAACCAACTCTATTTAATTCGTTGATGATGATTTTTATTGTTTTGCCTTTGGCGTGAGTTACCAATCCCTTGACATTTTCTAAAAGAAAACATTTAGGTTGCGTTTCTTCTAAAATTCTTGCCAAGTGGAATATGATTTGTCCTCTGTCATCAGAGAAGCCTTCTTTCCTGCCTATAACAGAGAAAGTTTGGCATGGAAATCCAGCAATCAACATATCGTAGGGTAGTAATTTTTCAGTTTTAATTCTCTTCAAGTTATAATAATAAGGTTCATCTGTAGTATCGTGCATGAGGGTATAAGTACGTACTGCAAGTTTGCTAGTGTCTGAATAACCTGTACTTTTAAGTCCTGCTTGCTCTAAACCGAGTCGGCCGCCACCAATTCCGGAACACAAATCTAAAAATGTATTTATTCCCATTGCTTTTAATCCTTGATAGTTTCCATGATGTCTTCCAACTTACAATCCATGGCCTCACAGATTTTGAGAAGAACATCAGTGGTGATGTTTGCACCTTTGCCTAACTTGGCAATGGACGCTGCACTGATTCCGGCAGCATCCTTTAAATCGTTTTTATTCATTTCTTTGTCAATCAACATCTTCCAAAGTTTGTTATAGCTGATTCGCATTGTCTGACCTCCATTTAATCCGTTACATCTATAAGAAAACCATAGCGCCCTGGCTCTAGCCCTTTAGTAAATGTGATAATATTTGTCCCTGTAGATTTGAAATCTATATTAGGTACATCTTTCATATTATCGAGAAGAATAATCTGACCACAGTCCTGATGATTAGTAAAGTATGTGTACAAAGATGCCCTCATGCTTTCTGGGGAAACATCTGAAATACCTTGATCTAGTCCAAGAAGTGGTGTATCAATCACGAGGAATCCAGGGTCGTATACAGCATTCTCTGATAAGTACTGTCTGAATGACATTGCAATAATACTATTCAGGAAAGATGTGTATCCTTGACCATTGAAATTCTGCTTTTTACGACCATTGATTTCTACATCAAAACTTGACAAATTAAGTCTTGCAGTCGTTAAGTTCGGAAAACTACATTCGGCTAATGAGTCTTTAAGCAACTTATCTATTTTTTCTTGGAACTCCTTATCCAGTAGCTCTTTTGGATGATATTCTGATTCAGATTCTTCTTCGCTAGGAAGTTCTCTTAAATCCGTTTCCCAGCTTGTTGCAAAATCCGCTATTACACTTAATTCGTGCTGAATCTGAATATATACACGATAATCATCGTGCATTTTCTTTAAAGAATCCGCCTGTGGTTGAAGTTCCTCTTGGATGAATTTTTCTATATCGTCACGCTGTGTTTCAAGCTGTTTGAGTTGTGTTGCGATATCTTCTTTTTCGGCAAGAAGCTCTTTTTCTGTTTCAACAAGACCATTCATTTGGCTAGTAATTCTATGTAATTCTGCTTGAGCGGATTTTATATAGGACTTTTTGTTTTTGACAGGAATGGTTCCGTCACAAAATGGGCAGATGGTATTGTGTGTGACATTTTTCATTTCTACCTCTCCGTTAACGATAAAAGAGAGGCGTTTTATGTCTGAAACATACTGACCTCGAAGGGTAGCATATCTTACTTGCAGAAGATTGCATTCAGCTGCTTGCTCTTGAAGTTCCAATATCTGTCCAAGTATCTCTTTGCTTGTGGAAGTTGCTGCCGATATTTTTTCTTCAGTTGCTTTTATGTTATCGATGATTTCCTGCATTTTTTCTTCTACATCGATACCATCAAAAAGAGCAAGTTGTTCTTCAAGAGTTTTTTTCTTTCCTGATATTGCAACTATTTTTTTGTTTACATATTCTTCAACTGCTTTTTTTCTTGCTACACGAATTTCCTTTTTTGTCTTAGGATCTATATTTGCAAACTCTTTACCATATATGAGTAAGAGTAATGATGATAAAAATGCAGTTTTTTCTGTTCCTTGAGTCGGCTCAATTACAGATGTTTCTTTTACTATATCTGTTACACTGAAAAGAAGAAGGGGGAGAATAGTTCTCCAGCTCATTTTCTGTGTGTCAAAATATTTGTTCTTATAAATATATTGTCCATCCTCAATACCTATGGATGCCAATAATAAATCTCCTAATAATGGAGCAGGCTCCTTTTTCTTTGGGTTGAACTTTAAATCATAAGTACAACTATCATATCCAGGAACATTGGTAACAACTTCAACTTTGTTTTTACCAAATGAACGAGTAATCTGAATATTGCCCTTTGGGGTATGCAGGCTTAGTTCAATTGTTGTATATCCTAAACTGTCATCGAAAGGTTTGTTCTTTCCACCAAAGCAGAAGTCTATGCATTTGATGATGCAGGTTTTACCAGTGTTGGAACGACCCTGGATTAAGTTCAGACCCGGTTGAAGTTCGACAAAGGAGTCGGTTTTGCCACTGCCTTTAGCAAGGACTTTTGTTATATAAAACTTGCTCATGCCTTCCTCCTTAAATCTTTAATTGCTTTACAATTTATAAGTTTTACGATTTCTTCATCCGAAGATTCTGCAAATTTCCTTTGTACCTCTTTGGCTATTTCGAGGTATTGGGTTGCATAGTCGGATGATAGTGAATCCACATAATTTTTCCCTTTATCATTAAGAAAGTATGTGAATCCTTCTTCTGAGTGCTTTATAGAAATCAAACCACTCAGAACAAATTCTTTTATTCCTTCGTTACAGCTGGCTCTTTTTGATGCCAGTTCACTAAAGTTATAGTTACTATCTCCATGTAGATTTATATGGGATACATCAAAATCTCTACCATAGATTGTTATGAAATCATACGCTGCAATACGGTCAACTGTTGCAGCTTTGGGTTGGATAGAAGATAGAACTAATAAAACACGAAGACCCGTTTCAAAGGATGAGTTAAATATCTCATTCATCAATATCTACCCACGATTTTATCTTCTCGTCATTTACCAAGATGTGGCAAATGCCTTTCTTTTCAAGATTTCCAATAAGACCAACAACGTTAATTAGGGCAGATTTAGTAAGTGAAATTGTAGTAATCCTATCAAGGACAGCTTTAAGTCTGTCATACCCTGTTGCATGATCTTCGTTATAATATGTATCTTCGATGCCTGCGTAAGCATCTTCTTTTAATGCTGTAAACTGTGAATCGCCATCTGCAAATGTTTCTCTTGCAACGTGCTTTACGTATTCTGCTTGGTAGTAAGCTTTCCTTTGTGAGGAATAGTGACGTTGTAAATTTTTAGAAAGGGTAGGAATCATATCAGGAGTAATATCTCCAGCAGCTTTTCCTAGTTTTTCTGCATACACATCGCATAGGGCGTTTACATATGGCAGCTCTTCCGGGTTGAGTAATCCAGGCTGTACCAGTTCAACAGGTATAGATACCTGCTCATTTCCTAAATAAATAATGCTGTTTTGACTATCAAAACGAACATGATTGACAGGAGTATATGGAACGCCGTTCTCATCGTATTCAATAGGTGAGTTTTGAACAAGATTGACATTTCCTCCTGAAAGGTTTGTTACATTAACATTATTCTGACCTGTTTGCTGTATCGATGGTGGAGCAGGGCTGTTGATTATTGAATTATTATTTTTATTCATTTGCCATCCTCCTATAATTTGATGTTTATTGTTCCGTTATTGGTCAGATTAATGTTGTTATCTCCGCTTTGAACAACATTTGTCTGTTGCTGAATGATGGTTGTGTTTTCGGCTTTAGTATCTTCCTCTGGAAGAGGATATAAACGAAGATATAAATCTCTTATTTCACATCGTAGTCTGTACGACTCTGGCTGAAGAACTTTTCTTAGTTGTTCGCCTTCCTCCCATGATTCGTTTCTAAACCACAAGATGTTTCTTCCGGGAATCAAGCGAAGGAATTTATCTGAAAGATAGTAAGTGTATTCACTTAAAATATCCATCGTATCCTTTACTAAAGTTCGAAAGGCATAATCTTCAATTTCCCGATATTCAAATTTCCAACTATTGATAAAATCCGTAATATTATCTGAAAGGAATAAGTCCGTTGCTTCTGCTGATGGGTCATTATCAATACAGTATTTGAATAAAGGTTTTGCACCTTCTCTAAATCTTTTTAGAAAAAGGGTGTCATTCTCATTTAATTTATTTATGACAAGCCTTGGTTTTTCGGGTTGATCTGCTTTGCCTTTTTCCATATCATCAGCCAGAGTTTCCATTACTTTTCCCCAAGCATCAGCTGCAGCTTTTCCGGAAGCAAGAATCTTATCCTCGATTCTTGCTTTTGGAGTTTTAGGTTGATTTTCAGATCTAACTACTTCAACAACATCATCTGTAGGAGAGGCGTCAGAGGTATTTGCACCTTCAATGGTTGTTTTTACGACAAAACTTCTCTCATTTGTAGTACCAACAGAAGACACAAACTTCCAAGGTGATTTCTTTCCGTTTTGGGTATGCCATTTCTCAAATGTTGCACGACCTTTTGTGTTATCAGGTCTTTGTGTTATGACGAAGTGCAATACTGAAAGCAAAAATACCGGAAGTTCAACATCTGTAATACTATTCAAATTTTCCTTTGTAACGCTTTTATTTAGAGCAATATCAAAGAGAGTGTTTTTGTCGATTTCGGCATCATCCTGAATTACCTCGATAAGAGATTTTACAAGCCACTCAGAACGCATTTCATTTATAAATCTGTTTATGAACTCTGACATTCTATTTAGAAGGTCAGGGTCTTTTTGTTTTATGGAAGATGTGTATGAACTTATGACCGAGGGGTCAGTAAAAGGGATATAGGTAGTCCCGTAATCTTGGCAGGTCTTAAACTGCGTAGTGCATTTTCCGAAAGTACCACCTTGAGCTGATTCGAAACTATCGCCTGTAACTACCTTGACCAATCCCATCATTACATCAGTGTCTTTCAGTCCGTCAGATCCACTATTAAATTTATCTCTTGCTTTTATTCGTGTTTTTCTTGCCTGAAGAATTAATGAAAATAGTATTCCTCCGCAAAGATAAGGCACCTTTGTTGGGGTCATCCTTACAACCTCCTTTATTTAGTAACCTTAGAAAGCTTAGAAAGACGAAAACAGGGAGTTAGCCTGTTGACGGAAACCTTAGCCACTATAGGTTTATAAGTGAAGATTGAGATAAGTCGTGGAAACGTTTAGACCTACCGCATCAACACTTTCTCATATTATATCAGAAAAATATGAAAAAATCTACACTTCTCAAGTTTTGATATGTGATTGTGAAGAAAATCTCGTAAAACTGATATAAATCTTCAAACCGAAATGAAAGTGAGGTGATTGGAAATGGATAAGAACTCAAAGCAAACATCCAAGGCAGTTGCTTCGAAAGCAAGCAAAGTCCTTCGTGACGGTCGTTACAGCAAGACATCAAAATCCGTAGCTGGAAGTGCATTAGCACAAACAAGACCAGTAAAGCGTAAGTAATACTGGCAATAAGGGTGGACAGAGCAGGATTGGATAATCAACCTGTCCATCTCCCTTCGGGGAAATATCAAATATTAAATATCACAAGGCCTGATTAGCTATA
>OHBE01002494.1_pt1 | contig 13469 bp, 10 predicted proteins | sample 1577231 | NCBI WGS metagenome assembly OHBE01 (sample SAMEA3541506, study PRJEB24748) | human gut metagenome | biome: human gut; feature: human-associated habitat; material: faeces | place: China | collected 2012
ATGCGAATAAGGTGTGATCTTTACCTATACCCACGTTTAATCCCGGGTTGTGTACTGTACCTCTCTGACGAACGATAATATTACCGGCTTTGGCAAATTGTCCGCCCCATATTTTAACTCCTAATCGTTTGCTTTCGGATTCGCGGCCGTTCTTGGAACTACCGACACCTTTCTTATGTGCCATATCTTATTGAATTTTAGAGTTTACTAAATAATTTTTCTTTCAGATTAAGCGTTGATCGCTTCGATCTGGATTTGTGTCATAGACTGACGATGTCCGTTCAATTTCTGATACGTTTTTCTTCTTCTTTTCTTGAAGATAAGAACTTTGTCAGCTTTTACATGAGCCAATACTTTTGCGGTAACTTTAGCGCCTTCCACTTTCGGCGTACCGATTTTAATGTTGCTTCCGTCTTCAACGAGAAGTACATTATCAAATTCTACCTGAGTGCCTTCTTCTGCAGCCAGACGATGGACATACACTTTGCGGTCTTTTTCTACTTTGAACTGCTGTCCTTGAATTTCAACAATTGCGTACATTGTAAATTGTTTTAATGTTACTACCATGGGGTGAGATACTTATCTGCTTATTGAACCCCTGAGGAAAAATTTTTGTGGTGCAAAGATACAAATTGTTTTGAAAATGCAAAAGAGATTTGGATTTAAGATTTAAGATTTAAAGATTTCGGATGTTTATCCCGGGAAATCGTAAATCATAGATCATAAATCGTAAATTAAACTATAGGAAAGTACATGGATGGTTGAATTCAGAATTAATATGCATTTTAGCGCTTTTTTTCCGTGGTTGCAATCAGCCAAATCTTTCCACTTTTTCGAGGAACAAAAGTAGGTATTTTATTTGAATCAACAAAGGATAAATATGAGCTTAGACTTATTATATCTTAAATTTCAAATGTGGGTGATTGAATTGAGTATATATTTTAAAATATGCATTTTTGTTTGAATTTTGATTAAATATGAAAACAAATTACATTTGCGTTATGAATGTGATAGAATAAGGTCTATGAAAAGTAAACAAATAACACATGAAGAGGAGCTTTTCCATAATTTATTTATGGAGTATTACCCTTCTTTACTTTCTTTTGCACGTTATTACGTGAAGGATGAAACGATAGCGGAAGATTTGGTGCAGGATGTGTTTGTGAAGATGTGGGAGTTACGGGAACAATGGAAGGGTGTGGAAAACTTTTCGGCTTATATTTATCAGATGGTACGTTTCCGGTGCTTTAATTATTTGCGAGGTGAAAAATTAAGAGAGGAGATGATGCGTTCGTATAAGGAAGAGAAGCTAAGTATCGTGGAAATTAATCAATATATTGAAGAGGAGATCTTTCGGTTGGTAAACCAAGCTATGGATTCATTGCCGTCGACATATAAACAGGTCATTACATTGTCGTTGGAGGGATATCGGGTGAAAGAAATTGCCGAGAAGTTGAATGTTGGCGAGGAGACGGTGAAGAAACGGAAGCAAGCTGCTAAGCAGGTGTTGAAAGAGAAGTTAGGAAAATTGTATGTTTTTTTATTACCCTTAATTTAATGTTATTATCTGATTATAAGTTATTTATAGGGATATCAAGGGGTGGCGAAATGTTAAAATGAAAAATAATTAACCTTTTTATTACCTATTTTTATTTTTAATGTGTCGTATATGTAAAATTTAGCAAATACGATATGTTCGAGAATTATTCAGAAGTGGTGGTGTTGTTGGTGAAAGCGTTACAACATGAATTAACGGTAGAAGAAGAAGCCCGGGTTCGGGCTTGGAGGGAAGAGTGTGAAGAAAACGAGGCGTTATATGCGAAAGTGATGTCCTCTGATTTTATGAAGATGAAGACTGAACAGAGGGAACGAGTGGATGCCGTTAGTGCTTATATGCAGGTAAAAAAATGTTGTAAGAAACGTTTACGGGTGCGGAAATGGCGTCGCGTATCCGTGGTAGCCGCTTCGGTTCTTTTGCTTTGGGGAGTGTGGTTTTATTCCGGGACAGAGTTCTTGCCGAGTGGGGATGTGTTGACGGAGGAGGGGGCGGAAATTATTGCATCGGGTTCGAAGGCCGAGTTGATTTTATCTGATGGCGAGTGCGTGATATTGGGTAAGGGGCAGTTGGATTCGGTGTGGATGCACGAGGGAATGGAAGTACATTCAACAGAGGAACGAGTGAGTTATGTCGGCGAGAGGCAATGTGGGGAGGATAGTCTATCGGTAGAGTTACAATATAATATTTTACGGGTTCCGCGAGGAGGGGAGTATTCCGTGGTGTTGGGTGATGGCACGTTGGTTTGTTTGAATTCAGAATCGGAATTGCGTTATCCAGTACGTTTTGATGGAGAGGAGCGGCAGGTGTTTTTACGGGGAGAGGGGTATTTCGAGGTGACGAAAGATCCGGATCACCCGTTTGTGGTAGAGGTGGAGAATGCTAGAATCGAGGTTTTGGGAACGACTTTTAACGTGTGTAGTTACGAGGAGGAAGAACGGGTGGTGACGACGTTGGTCGAAGGGATGGTGCGTTTGTCGTCGGAAAATCAAAGTGTGGTATTGATTCCGAACGAGCAAGGTATTTTAGATAAGGAGGGGCATTTGAGCAAGATGGAGGTGGATGTGTTTCCGTATGTAGCTTGGCAAAAAGGATTGTTTGTATTTCAGCAGCAACCTTTGGAGCGGGTGATGCAGGTGGTTTCTAGGTGGTACGACGTGGAAGTCGTGTTTAGAAACGAGAAGACAAAAAAGATTTCATTCACGGGAAATATGCGACGTTATAGTAATTTTGAACAAACCGTGCGTATGTTGGAAAAGACCGGTGGATTGATTTTTAATATAGAAGGTAGGACGATTTATATAACCGAAAAATGAAAAACAGTCATCGGGCCCAAGACTGTCTCGTGAAGCGGGGAGAAGACCGTTCATTTGTTTAATTTAAATTAAAAAAAATGGTAAAGATGAAACACGGAGCGCTTTTTAGTAAAAGAGGCTTGTGGGTGATATGTCGTAAGGTGATGTTTGTCATCTTTTTGTCATCATCATTCTTGACAAGAACATACGCTCAAGACGAAAAGGTCTCTTTTGAGGTGCAGAATGCAAAATTGACGGAGATTATTTCTATTTTGGAGAAGTCGACGGGATATACTTTTTTGTACCAGGATGAGCAGGTGGCCGCGGTGAAAAACTTGACATTTCGATTTACGAACGAGAGATTGAGTGTGGTGTTTGGCGGGGACCAATTTGATATGGACGGTGGAGGATAAAACTATTGTATTAAAACGCGAGGAAAAGGTTGGTGCGCAACAGCAACAGGTGAAATCTCGAAAAGTGTCAGGGCGTGTGTTTGATGAAACGGGGCAACCGTTGCCGGGTGTGACTGTTATGATTGAAGGAACTAAGTTGGGGACAACGACACGAGTGGATGGAGCGTACTCGATAGAGTGCAGTGATTCCAAGAATCTTGCGTTGTTGTATTCATTCATGGGAATGAAAAGTAAGCGGGTCGTTGTCGGGGATAAGAGTGTGATCGACGTGAAATTGGAGGAAGACGTGACGGAGTTGGAAGAGACGGTGATCACGGGTATATATACGCGTAATATCGAGACGTTTACCGGATCCGTGTCAACATTTAAAGCGGAAGATTTGAAACAGATTAGTCCGCAGAACGTGCTTCGGAGTTTGAGCGTTTTGGACCCGTCGTTTATTATCACGGAGAACCGGGCGCAAGGATCTAACCCGAATGCGTTGATGGATATCAGTATTAATGGTAAGATTAATGTGACAGATTTGTCACAAGAGTATAGCACGGATCCCAATCAACCGTTATTTATTTTGGACGGTTTTGAGACGACGTTGGAGGCTATTCAAGATTTGAATATGGATCGTGTGGAGAGTATTTCTATTTTGAAGGATGCTTCGGCCACAGCAATTTACGGGTCGAGGGCTGCTAATGGTGTGGTTGTCGTGGAAACGTTGAAGCCGAAACAGGGGCAGTTGCGTTTTTCTTACACTGGAAATTTCACGGTGGGTTGGGCTGATTTGAGTGATTTCAATTTAATGAATGCGGCCGAGAAACTGGAATACGAGAAATTGGCCGGGGCGTACAAGGATTCAAACGGTGTCAATTTGGATGAGAATGGTGAAATTATCAACGAGTCTCAACGGGCACGTTATTACGCCCGTTTGAAATTAGTGAAGGAAGGATATGATACATATTGGATGAATGAGCCTTTGCGTACGGCTTTTACACAGGGACATAATGTGTTTGTTGATGGTGGTGATCGGGCGTTTCTTTATGGCGTGGGGATTTCTTATAATAACACGCAGGGGGTGATGAAAAAGTCAAGTCGTGATGTCTTGAACGGGAATATCCGTTTGTCTTACCGGGTAAAAGATTTGTCGTTCTCCAACCAGACGATGATCGGAAAAACCAAGGCCGTGAATAATCCGGTGGATTTTTCGGCGTATTCTCAGATGAACCCGTTCTATGCTAAGCGCACGGTTGACGGAGAGGTGCCCAAGTATGTGTACCGGGAGAGTTTAGCCGGTGCGAATAATTATGATTATGTTTGGAATCCTTTGTGGGATTACCAGCAAGCAAGTACGAATGAGACGGATACTTGGAGTGTAACGAATAATTTCCAAATCGAGTACCGTTTTTTGACCTATTTCCGCGTACGTGGTAATTTACAATATCAGATGTCGAAGTCGGAAGCGGAGCGTTTCCGTTCACCGAATGAGACGTTTTTTGCCAAGACCGATGCGGACAAGAAGGGAACTTATACCAAGAATTCATCTTCAAACAATTCAATTACAGGGCGTTTGAACTTGACTTTTGGTCGTTCTTTTGGCGATCATACGGTGAACGGGGTAGCTGGTATGCAGTTCTCGGACAAGAATCAGGAGTCTTATGGTTTTGGAGCTCAAGGGTATACTACCGATCAGTTTTCCAGTCCGAATTTTTCTTCCAGTTATGTAACCGGAAAACCCAGTGCTTCGGATAGCAAGAGCCGGAGTGTCAGTTATTATTTCAACGCGAATTATGCTTACAATATGCGTTATTTGATCGATTTTAATTTAACGACGAATGGGGCGTCTCAATTCGGTATTAACGATCCGTTCACGACGACTTGGGCTGTGGGTGTCGGGTGGAATGTACATAACGAGCGTTTTTTTGTTGATAATAAAGTGATTAATTATCTGAAATTACGTTATTCGTTGGGTAATCCCGGTAACCAGAATTATGATGCGAAGTTGTCGTCTAGTATTTACATGTATAATACGGCTTATTCTAATCCTTTCGGGCTCGCCGCTTGGGTGGAGACATGGGGTAATAATAATTTGAAGTGGCAACGTACCGTGACGCATAATTTCGGGTTGGATGTTCAATTTTTTGCTGGTCGGTTGAATTTGAACGTTGATTACCAGATGCGTGATACCGACCCGCTGTTGGTGCGTATTGATATGCCTACTTCAACCGGGGCGGCGACCGCACCGATGAACGTGGGAGCTACTGATAACCGTTCTATTTCCGTGCGTATGACTTATTATTTGATCAAGCAACGGGAGTTTAACTGGTATATCAGCGGTAATTTGAATCATAACACTACAAAATACAAGAAGATCGGTAATTTGTTGCAGGAGTATAATGAGCGCGGACAAGCTAGTGCTTCTTTGTTGCGTTATTATGATAATGCCAGCACGACGGGGGTTTATGCAGTACGTTCCGCGGGTATTGATCCGGCAACCGGTAACGAGATTTTTATCAAGAAGGACGGTTCGTACACGTATGAATGGAAACAGGAAGATGAGGTGTTGATTGGCGACAGCAACCCGAAGGTTCAAGGGGCTTTCCAGACTTCACTGGTGTATAAGGGATTTACTTTCGGAGCGTCGTTCTCTTATCGGGTGGGAGGTTTGACACAGTTGTCGACTTTATTTAATAAGGTAGAGAATATTAGTTCTTCCCAGTTGAAATATAATCAGGATAAGCGGGCTTTGTATGATCGCTGGCAGAAACCGGGTGATATCGCTCGTTTCAAGCGTATCGATGATACGAATTCGACGAAAATGAGTAGTCGTTTTATCGAGAAAGAGAATACGTTTTCGTGCAATTCTATAAATATCGGTTATCGCACGACAGATGCCGAGTGGTTGAAGTATATCGGGGCTTCGGCAATTAATTTCACTGCATACATGAATGATATTTTTAGGATTTCTTCAATTAAGGAGGAGCGTGGAACCAGTTATCCGTTCGAGCGTTCAGTGTCGTTCTCGATAGGGCTTAACTTTTAATTAATTTGTTATTATGAAACTAAAGAATATATTTAAGCTTTTGGCGGTGGCGGGGACATTGGCATTGCCGACTACTTCTTGTTCCGACTGGTTGGACGTGAAGATGAGTGATAAGATCATGGAGAACACGCTCTTTTCTACTAATAACGGTTTTATGACCGCTTTGAACGGGGTGTATATGGGTATGATTGATGTGTATGCTGAGGATTTGAGTTTGGGGGTGATTGATGTGATGGCTCAATATTATAATATGGTGAACGGTAACCATAATTATAAAGTATTCGCTAATTACCAGTTTAATGATGACGCGTTTAAAAATAAGTCTAATAGTATTTGGACGAAAATGTATGCGCTGGTAGCGAATATTAACGGGTTACTTGTGCATTGTGACGAGGAAAATAGTGCGTTGCGTGAGGAGTATTATCCAATCGTGAAGGGGGAGGCTTTGGCATTGCGTGCCATGATTCATTTCGATTTGTTGCGACTTTACGGACCGTCTTATAATGAAAACACGAAGTCGACGCTTACGATTCCCTACCAGAATGAAGCGAAGCGTGATATCACGCCGTTGCGTTCAGCCGAGTATGTGCTTGAACGGGTGATCGAGGATTTGGAAGAGGCCGCTCGGTTATTGAAAGATAATGATCCTGTTTTTACCACGGGAGTGGGTAATGCGGTGACTTCCGATGACGGGTTGGAACGGGCGGATTTTACCTATCGTCAGTTGCGTTTGAATTATTTTGCGGTACAGACTCTTTTGGCACGAGCTTATTTGTGGAAAGGGGATAAGGCAACGGCTTATCGCATTGCTAAAGAGGAGGTGATAGGCAAGAATATAGTGGATGAAAATAAGATGATTTTCCCGTGGACGACACCGGCGCAAGTGGAAGCTGATGATAAAAATGATTTATTGTTTTCTTCTGAGGTCTTTTTCGCAATTTATAATTCTTCCCGCTCGAAGATTAATTCGAGTTATTTTGTTCCGGCTTTACAGCTAACCTCTCGTTTGACTTTTATAGGGAGTAATCCTTCTAATTCTCAGATTCCTGTTTTTTATGATGATCCGGATAATGATTGGCGTGCAAGTTTGGCATGGGCTGTATATACTACTACGGAGGATTCAAAAAAGGATGACGATGATGATGATAACGATGATGAAAAAGTGGATGCCAATAGTTCCTTGTATTTCTTGAAATATGCGGATGCCGGTCGTGAGGCTGAATTAGATGGAACGGAGACGTATTTGTATATGATTCCTTTGATTCGATTGAGTGAGGCTTACTTGATAGCAGCGGAATGTGCGGCAACTCCCGAAGAAGCGCTGGAATATTTAGTTGCCATCCGGGAGCATCGGAATTGTCATATGCCTATCATGGCAACATCTTCGGATGAAGTAAGAGAGTTGGTGACTAGAGAGTTTGCTAGGGAGGTGATTGGTGAAGGACAATTGTTCTTTTATTACAAGCGTTTGAATTTAACGACGTTCCTTAGTGGATCGGAGATTGGCGGTACTTACGAGATGTTGACTGATAATTACAAATGGCCGTTACCGGACGTGGAGGTTGATAAACGAGGTTCGACAAACAATTAAAACGGATAATTATGAAGATATATACTTGTAAATTAATGATATTCCTATGGGTGATAGGAGGTCTCTTGGTAGCTGGTTGTGAAAAGAAAGAGGTAATGGAGTACGAGGGGGTGGATGGTATTTATTTTGACGTGCAGTATGGTGCGTCTCACGGAAACGAGAGTTTATGGGCCCGCCAGAATTACACGTACGTTTCATTCGGTACGTTGGAAGCGGAGGAAGCCGATGTTACGATGAAGGTGGGAATTTCGGGTTCTATTAAGGATTATGACCGTCCGTTCCGGGTGGAGATCGTTCAAGACAGCACGAACGCTATTCCGGAAGAGGAGTACACGGGGTTCACGGAAGAGCAGGTGATCAAGGCGGGAGAGAATCATGCGTATGTAACCTTGAAAGTTTTTAGAACGGCTCGGTTGACGCATGACACGGCTCGTATTCAGTTCCGTATAGAACCGGGTGAACATTTTACCTTGCCTTTTTCGGAAGTGGGGCAGATACCGGGAAGATGGAATGATACGAAAACTCAATTTGCGACGGGAGGAGATCCGGCCGTTCATGATGTGTTCTTTAATAATATTTTGCAGAGACCGCTTGGTTGGGGTGCTAATGAGTATTCCTCGTATTTTGGGACTTTTTCTCCCGCGAAGTATCAATATTTGATGGATGTGACGGGATATACCAAAGCTCATTTCGAGCAATTAGGGGCGATAACGCAAGGAGGTCGCGGAACTAAAATCAGGCAAACTGCCGTAACGGATTTGCAACGTAGATTTAATCTAGGATATGCCAGACTCCAAAGAGGGGATGCAGATGGCTGGGAAGAGTGGTTGTTGGAGGATCGAGGTACCATGATGTGGGTTCCCGGAATCACTTGGTGGAACGAAGAGACTCTGCCAGAAGAGTTAGTGAAACAATATTACAAACCTCAAGCAAATGAATAAATATGGGAGGGAATAAAATGAGATACGGATTATTTTTACTGTTGTCCTTGTTCATGTGGCAGGCTTGTGAGGTGGAGGATAAGGGAAATTATGACTACGATTATCAGAATGGGGTGACGATTACTTTTGCTGACGAAGAGATGAATCAAACGTTGGAAAAAGGAGTGGATACATTGAAGATTCACCCGACCGTGGAGGGTGATATCTATGGTGATAACGAGGATAATTATGAATATAAGTGGTTCTTCTGTTCCGGGAAGGAACATAAACACACGGAGGTGGGGACGACCAAGGATTTGACGTGGCCGGTGGTATCTTTCAAACCGGGAAATTACACGCTTTATTTTCAAGTGATTGATAAGAGTACCGGATTGGAGTGGATCAAAAATACGGGGGTGACTATTTTCAGTGAATTAACTCAAGGCTGGGTGTTGTTAGGAGAGACTGACAATGGGGAAGTTCGGATGGATATGTTGGTACAAAAACCGGATAATTCTATCGTGTTGGTTGAAAATATATTCGATAATTCTGAATTGCATCTGAAAGGTGCTCGTAATTTGATTTATACAGGATATAGGAGTGGTAAAGAAAACTCGGCACATCTTTGGTTAATGACAGATGAAAAGGATATGAAGGTGACATGGGGGAATAATTTTATGCCTGTCGGAGAATTTCATGAGATGATGACGCTTGAGGAGATGGAGGTTTCTAGGGAGATTCCGAGGATTCGCGATATGTTCCCACGGCAATCTAATTTCGGGTATGGTGTTGCAATGACTATGCGGAATTATCAAAGTCGGGGAATCATAACTGATAGTGCGATTTACATGACAACTATATCGATAAGTGATGGTTCTGAGGTTTATGTCAATCCGATGAATCGTTATAATTCATATAGTAAGGAATTTTTCAAACCGTATCCGAGGGCATTTGTTCAATTAGGAACGAGGGTTACCGGTAATTTGCTGCCCCTTTTCTATGATATGGATGAAGAGTGTTTTGTGCGACCTGGAAGTTTATATGGTAGTAATGCAACTTATTGTGTGAAATTGATAGATTATCCGGGGGATAAATTTCCTTGGGATCAGGCAAGTGTGAAAAGAACAATCGTGTATGGTGAGAATTTGCGTAATTCATCATCAGATTATACGTGTGATTGTGTGGCGTTGATGAAAGATTTGGAGGGAGAGGATATTAATTACTACATTTATAGATTCAGACCGGGAGGAAAAACTCCTTTTAATACGGTCAATAATCCAACCAAAGTGAATGGATATACGATAGACAAAGCGGTAGCTGTTGATTTTGATAAAGCTACGCATTATGCTTTTATGTCTAACGCTTATGTCGTTTTATATTCGGTGGGGTCGACGTTGTATGCTTACAATTATTCATACAATACGTTAAGTTCTATGGAGATGGAAAGTGATATTTCCTGTCTTAAAGCAGATGCTGTATTGAGTAATAGTTCTTTTTGGGTGACTACTTATAGTGGGCAAAAAGGAGAATTGAAGCTTCTACAACTTGGTGGAGCTCAGAAGCCTGAATTGAAGTATGATGAGGAAGATTGCTGGCCAGTTACCATGAAGGTCGTGGATGTTGAATGGAAATACGGGGAGGATCCTGCTGAGGAAGAACCGGAGGAGGAAGAAGAATAATAATCCATGGATGCCCCCTGAGGGAAACTTCGGGGGGATTAATAATTTGATGAGATGAAAAAATTGATTTTCTTGACAGTGATTTTAGTTGTGGGGATCACGAGTTTTGCCCAGACTAAATTTCGGAAACTTTCATGGCAAGAGGCTATTGTAACTGCCAAGCAGGAGGGGAAAATGGTGTTTGTTGATTTTTACACGGATTGGTGTGGGCCTTGCAAGGTGATGGCAAAGGATGTATTCCCGCAGAAGCAAGTGGGGGATTATTTTAACGCGAAATTCGTTTGTTTGAAGTTGAATGCGGAGAAAGAGGGACGAGAGCTTGCCAAGCGTTTTAAGGTTACAGCCTATCCGACGTTTATTGTGGTTGACACGGATGAAAAGGTGCGGGCCGAGTTGAAAGGTGCGATGGATGCGGACAAGTTTTTGACTAAGTTGGATGAGGCGTTGAATCCTAATTATGCACCCGATAAGCTGGCGGCACGTTATGCCGATGGAGAGCGTACTCCTGATCTGGTGAATCGTTACGCCTTGTATTTGATGGAGCAGCGGAAGGAGGCGGAAGGTTTTAAGGTGGTGAATGATTATTATGCTTCGTTGACGGAAGTCCAACGTTTGGAGTCTCAAAATTCTTTTCTGTTCACTCGTTACACGTTGGATTTGACGGATGAGAAAGCTAGCTTCATGGTGGATCATCGGGACGGGTTTGATGCTTCGGTGCGTAAAACGATTTATGATAAAATTGAACATTTGTATAATTTAGAACTAGGACGTTATTTTTCCGGTTATATGTTTCGAGAGGGGGTATACAAAGAGGAAGATTACCAGGCTTTGAAACGTAAAATTCAAGAATTGGGATTAGTCGAGAAAAATAAGTATGAACCGATGTTTCGCTTGATCGAGGGACGGGTGAGAGAGAATGATGCCACGTTTATGAGATTATGTTGGGAGAATTTTGAGGCGTTGAGTGGTACTGCTCGTAATTTATTAATTATGAATATGACTCGTTTGGTGCAATCGGAAGATCAGGAGGTCTTGCGACAGATGAGTGAATTTGTTCGAACGTATTTGAAGGTGTTACCTCCGGCGGTGGTTTCTTTTGCAGGGCGTATGCTGGATGGTATCGAGGAGAAGATAAAGAAATAGTAGGATTTTTTTGTTAGCCCCCTGCATTATTTTGTACCCCAAACAATGCAGGGGGTATTTAATTTTTATTTGTCCTATTTTTTCGTATTTTTGAAGAAAAAGTTCTTTTACGGATTAGACGATAATTTTATGGGACATGATCATTCACATACGGGACATCAACATGAGCATGGAGAAAGCACGAGGAATTTGGGGATTGCTTTTTTCTTGAATTTGGGATTCGCTATAATAGAGATTATTGGCGGGTTGTGGACAAATTCGGTGGCTATTATTTCCGATGCGGTACATGATTTCGGGGATGCTTTTTCTATTGGGGTTTCTTATTTTCTGGAACGTTATTCGAACAGGAAGAGGACCGTGACGTTTACTTACGGGTATAAGCGATTTTCGACGCTAGGGGCGTTAATCAATTCAATCGTGTTGCTGGTGGGGGCCATCTTTGTGTTTATGGAGACGATTCCTCGTTTATTTCACCCCGCGGAGGTGAATTATTCCGGGATGATGTGGCTGGCGGTGGTGGGGCTTGTCGTGAACGGGGGAGCAGCCTTGCGATTGATGAGAGGAAATTCGATCAGCCAGCGGGCAGTGATGTTACATTTGCTGGAGGACGTGCTGGGATGGGTGGCCGTGTTGATCGGTAGCGTGATTATTCGTTATACGGGATGGTATTTTATTGACCCGTTGCTTTCGGTTGGTATCGGAGTGTTTATTCTGACAAACGTGTGCCGGAATTTGTACACGATTTTCAGAATCCTTTTACAAGCTGCGCCGGAACATATGCCGGAGGATAAGATAAAGGCCATTTTACAAGAGGTGCCGAACGTGAAGGACGTGCATGACCTGCACGTGTGGACGCTGGACGGGGAAAGGAATATCGCTTCGGCTCACTTGATTGTGGCAGATGATATTTCACGAGCGGATGCTATCCGGGTGAAACATGATGCCGTGGATCGGTTGAAGGAGGTGGGCATAGATCACTTGACCGTGGAAGTCGAGTTCGAAGGGGAGGGATGTTATAGTTGTCCCGTGGAATGACGGGAGGCATCAATCCGTTCCGTGAACTCGGAGATTTCGGGAAGGAAGTTCTCATCGAGACGGGAGAATTCCTTGGCAAAGTTTAGGCCTTTTTCAAGTGCTTGTAATTTCTGTGAATGACGATTTGTTTTTTCGTAGACGGTAGCTAGGTTCCAGCAAGCGGCCAGAATGGATGGTGGCGTCTCGTACTCGTCATCGTACGTGTTCTCGTAAGCTGAAACAGAGCGACGGAACATCTGTTCTGCGGATTCCCAGTTGCCCCGGTCGTAATGGTGTTGACCTAATTGAAACAAGTAGCTGGCTAGGGGTGTTACGAGGTAATCGTTATGACGAACCAGTTTAACGGATTGTTCGAAACTTTCCAGACCTTCCAGTAAAATGGGATCGAGTGTTTCGGGATCTGTCATGATCTCTTGCAGGTAAGGATCGTCGATAGAAAGCCATTTGTAATTCAGACTTTCGTTCAAGTCTATGTGTATGCGTTTATTCCCGGTATATGCGAACACGAAACGAAAATCGTGATGATAGTGCTGATCTTCGTTTTTCTTCTCGTTACGTGGGATCGGGTGGGAATTGATCTCGACGCAATAGGGTTTGTTTTTAATGAGATTGATGGGAATCAGTTGTTCGACTGTCAGTCCGGTTTCTTCTTCCACTTCCCGTAATGCAGCATCGAAAAGAGAATCATCATCGAGGTCCACATGGCCACCAGGAATATGCCATTTATCAAGGGTCTTGTGATGCAGTAACAGGACTTCACGAGTGGGAACGTGGATAATGGTTCCGCTTGCCGTGATGTGTCCGGTG
>OHBE01002496.1_pt1 | contig 13465 bp, 7 predicted proteins | sample 1577231 | NCBI WGS metagenome assembly OHBE01 (sample SAMEA3541506, study PRJEB24748) | human gut metagenome | biome: human gut; feature: human-associated habitat; material: faeces | place: China | collected 2012
CTACGCGAACGGCAAGGTCACCTACACCCCGGCTGCCGATATGGCGGACGGCAAGGTCACGGTAACTGTGACGGTCAAGCGTGCGGATAAAAAGGAAACCAGCAAGACCTGGTCCTTCACCATCGGCGAGGCGACCTTCCAGCGCTACTTCGGCCAGCTGCACTCCCACACGCAGTATTCCGACGGCGCTGGCTCGCTGGAAAGCGCACTGGCGTATGTCAAGGCGCTGCCTGACAATGCGAACGTTGACTTCGTCGCGTTCACCGACCATTCCAACTACTTTGACAAGTCCGGCGCAGCCAACCCCGAGGGCGCGCTCTACGACATGACCAAAGCAACGGAATACAGCCAGCAGACCTGGAAGTCCTATAAGGACGCGGTCGCCGCGTTCAATGCGGATAACGCAGGCAGCATGGTCGCCATTGCGGGCTTTGAAATGACGTGGTCCGGCGGTCCCGGCCATATCAACACCTTCAATACCCCCGGCATCGTCTCCCGCAACAACACGACGCTCAACAACAAGACCAAGGATGCAGGCCTGCAGGCCTACTACAAGCTCCTGTCGCAGACAGAGGGCATCGATTCCATCAGCCAGTTCAACCATCCGGGCACGACGTTCGGCAACTTCATTGACTTCGGTTACTGGGATGCGGTCGTTGACACCCGTATGTACATGGTCGAGGTCGGCAACGGCGAAGGCCAGATCGGCGCAGGCGGCTATTATCCCAGCTACGAGCAGTACATCATGGCGCTCGACAAGGGCTGGCACGTCGCCCCGACCAACAACCAGGATAACCACAAGGGCCGCTGGGGCAACGCCAACGACGCCCGCGACGTCATCCTGACCGACGACTTTACCGAAGACGGCATCTATGCAGCGCTCAGAGCGCGCCGTATGTACGCCACCGAGGACAAGAACCTCGAACTGGACTACACGGTCAACGGCAACATGATGGGCTCCATCATCGACGTTCCTGAGAAGCTGAACTTCGAGATCTCCTTCAACGATCCCGACCGCACCGATTCCATCGCCAAGGTCGAGCTGGTCGTCAACTCCGGCAAGGTCGCCTATACATGGAACAGTGCTGCGGATCTCGCCAAGGGCTCCGTCAGCGTGGAACTGGCGCCTGAGTACACCTATTACTTCGTCCGCGTCACCGAGGGCGACGGCGATCTGGCCGTGACCGCTCCCGTCTGGGTCGGCGAATCGCTCAAGCTTGGCATTTCCAAGGCTGAATGCGGCACATCTACCCCTGTCACCGACGAAGAACTGACCATCACCACCACGTTCTTCAACAGTGAGGCAAAGCCCGCTACCATCAAGTCCATCACCTATGCCATCGGCGGCGAACCCATCGGCACGGATACCACCGGTTACACGCTGGCTGCAAGCAGCACGCAGGATGTGGAATTCAAGTATACCCCGACAAAGGCCCGCATCATGACCGTCCGGATCACGGCTGTGATCGAGCAGGACGGCAAGGAGTACACGTTCACCAAGGACGTCACGCTCGATGTGCTTGACGCAAGCAAGCTTGTCTACATCGGCATTGACGCCTCGCACTACAACGAATACGTTGCAGGCAACTATAAGGACTCCATGGGCAACTTCGGCGAGCTGGCCGCGGAATATTCCGTGCGCACGGTCATGCTGAAGACCAGCGAGGAGCTCATCGCGGCCTGCAGCAACCCCAAGTACAAGGCCATCATCCTGACAGCTCCGTCCCGCCGGCTGGAAGCGGCCCAGAAGGATCCGAAGACCTATTCCGAGGACGAGCTGAACGCCCTCAAGACGTTCAACGACAATGGCGGTATGGTGATCCTCGCCGGTTGGTCCGACAACTACGAGAATTACCCCATCATCCAGAACAACCCGGACATCAAGCATATGGCCGCGACGCAGAACGAGGTTCTTGCCAAACTCGGCTCCAGCCTCCGTATCTCTGACGACGCAACGTATGACGATGAACGCTCCGCAGCCGACGGCGTCGACAAGTGGAGACTCTACTTCTCGTCCTACAACATGGAGAACCCGCTTCTGAAGGGCGTGGAATTCGACGAAGAGCATCCGTTTGACAAGCTCTACACCGAACGCTTCAGCCACTACGGCGGCGCGTCCATCTACGCAGTAGGCGCAGACGGCAACCCGACCTCTACGCTGCCCGCAACGGTCAGCCCGGCAGTCTACGGCCATGCAACGACCTACTCTGTGGACGTTGACAGCGACGGCCTCGGCGGCGCAGCTACCCCGAAGTACACCTTCGCGAAAAACGATGACCGCCTGATGGTCATGGCGTCCGAGCAGCTCGAGGGCAAGGGCCTCATCATCGTCTCCGGCGCAGCCTTCATGTCGAACTTCGAGGTGCAGTACCAGGTCTCCGACAGCGGCGCGGAGAAGAACTACTCCAACTACAAGATCTGCCAGAATCTCGTCTCCATGCTCAACCAGACCGAGATCACCAAGATCGCGGATGTGCAGGCAGAGGAAGAGGAGGGCGTCAAGTTCACTGTGGAGGGCATTGTGACCTCCAACGCCTCCGGCTATGACAAGGATACCGCGTTCTTCGACTGCATCTATGTGCAGGACAACACCGCCGGTATCAACGCCTTCCCGGTTGCAGGCAACTTTAAGATCGGCGATAAGGTTCGTGTCACCGGTACGACGTCCTCCTATCAGGGCGAGCGTCAGCTGGCTGTGACGAAGATCGAAAAGATCGCCGACGCAGCGGCTCCGACTCCCGTGGAAGTCACCGCCGCGCAGATCAACGACGGCTCCGTCCTCGGCAGCCTCGTCAAGATCAAGGGCACGATCACCAGAGTGGAAGAGGCTGAAGGCAAGATCCAGACCATCATGGTCAAGGATGCAGCCGGCAACGAAGCACGCGTCTTCATCGACGGCTACATCACGAAGGACACGGAAGTTGAGAACGCAGTTGTCGGCAATCTGGTCGAGGCGGTCGGTCTGGCTTCCTATGACAACACCTTCGTCCTCTCGGACGGCACGCCCGTCTATCCGCGTATCCGTATCCGCAACCGCGCTGATGTCGTCTGCACCGCAGGCGAGACGCCGGTCGAGACGTGGAGCATCACCTACGTCACCGATGGCGGCACGATCAACGGTGAATACCCGACGACCTACACCAAGGGCACCGTGACCGTTCTGCCGACCAATGTGACCAAGCCCGGCTATACCTTCCTCGGCTGGTTCACCGCCTACATCGGCGGCGTACAGGTCAGGCAGATCGAGGCGACGGAGACCGGCGACAAGACCTTCTATGCACGTTGGCAGAAGACTGTCCTGCCGCCTCCGCCCGTCACCCCCGGCACCCCGGTCACCCCGGCCAGGCCCGCTGCCCCGGTAGGGCTCCCGTTTGCCGATGTGTCCAGCAGCGACTGGTTCTATAACGATGTCCGCTATGTCTACGAGAAGGGCATCATGGACGGCACGGGCGCCGATCGCTTCTCTCCCAACGCACCGCTGACCCGCGCCATGATCGTTACCATCCTCTACCGCATGGCGGGCAGCCCGTCCGTTTCCGGCTCGTCCGACTTTACGGATGTGGCCGCCGGCAAGTGGTTTGCCAAGGCGGTCGCATGGGCGGCGGCCAACGGCATCGTCAACGGCTACGGTTCCGGCCTCTTCGGCCCGAACGACCCCGTGACCCGTGAGCAGCTTGCGGCGATCCTGTACCGCTACGCAGTCTACGGCGGCATGACGGCTGTGACGCTCGAGGAAAATCTCGGCAGCTTTGCCGACACGGCGCAGCTCTCCGCCTACGCCATTCAGGCGATGAACTGGGCGGTCGGCCAGGGTCTGATCAACGGCTCCGGCAGCAACCTTGTGCCGAAGGCACAGGCGACCCGCGCACAGGTCGCGGCGATCATCCACCGGTATCTCGAGCGCTGAGTTCCCTAACAATACAAAACTGCCCCGCCGGGTCTTCCGGCGGGGCAGTCCCCCATCATTCAAAAACTGCGCATCCTGAAGGAGAATCCATGAAAAACTTACAATGCACGCTGACGCGCAAGCGCTGGCTGGAGATCGGCGTGAGCGCGCTGCTGTTTGTGCTGATCATCGCGTGGGCGCTGGTTCTGGAATACACGGAGCCTGACCGCGAGGCGACTGCCGCGCGCAAGCGGTATTTCGCCGTTGCGCGCGTCACGGACATTCTGGACGACAACGCGGAGACCCAGGACTGGACGGAGGGCCGCCGCATCGGCCAGCAGTATCTCGAGGTCGAGATCCTGAACGGCCCGTGGAAGGGCGAAACGCTTGAGGCGATCAACTATCTGACCATCTATACCAACGTCGACGCGAAGATCGGCACAAAGATCGTCGTCCGCCTCGATCTGGACGACGAGGGCGCGCCGTATATCATATCCATTCCGAATTATAACCGCGCCCCGGTGCTGCTCGGCCTGCTTGCCGTGTTTGCGGCGCTGCTTCTGCTGATCGGCCGGAAAAAGGGCCTTACGGCCCTGCTGGGGCTTTTGTATACGCTTGCGTGCGTCTGGTTCATTCAGGTACCCATGATCCTGCGCGGCGCGCAGCCGGTCGTGGTCACAGTTGTGCTTGTCGCGCTGACGACGGCGGCCTCCCTCCTGTTCCTGAACGGCTTCAGCCGCAAGACGCTCTGCGCCACGCTCGGCTGCATCGGCGGCGTGGCGGTGGCCGGCATTTTCGCCGCCCTGTGCGGGTCGATCTCGCCGCTCAACGGCTTCAACCTGCCGGAGGCGGAGGAACTGGTTTTGCGCGCGTCCGACCGGGGACTGAAGATCAGCGGTCTGTTCGTCAGCGGCATTCTCATCGCCTCGCTCGGCGCGGTCATGGACGTGGCCATGTCCATTTCCTCCGCCTGCTGGGAGCTGCGCGAGCTGAACCCCGACCTGCCGCGCAAGGCCCTGTTCCGCTCCGGCATGAACATCGGCCAGGACGCCATGGGCACCATGGCGAATACGCTCATCCTTGCCTTCGCCGGTTCGAGCCTCAATACGCTCCTGCTGTTCCAGATCTTTGATTATCCCATGATCCAGATCTTCAACGCCGATTCCATCGCCATCGAGATCATCCGCGGTGTGGCCGGAACCATCGGCATCATCCTGACCGTCCCCCTCGTCGCCCTCCTGAGCGCCGAGATCATGGGGCCGAAGAAAAAAGCGTAAGCTGCAAAACAGAAGCGGCATTCCCGGGCCGGGAATGCCGCTTTCTGCGTCAAAACGTCGGATCGTTATCGGTGTGCGTCCGCCTGCACGCAATATGCCTCCTGCATCTTTTGCAGGACGGCTTCCTTTTTCGGGATGGACGGGATGGCGCCGGAAGCTTCGGTGGAGAGGCTTGCTGCGGCTGCCGCGTAGCGGGCCATATAGGCAAGATCGTCCCGCGTCAGCGCCTCCGGCGCTTTCCCAAGCTCCAAAAAGCGCGATACGGCGCTGCCGCCGAAGATATCGCCTGCGCCGGTCGTGTCAATGGGATGCACCTTCGGGCAGCCGCAGGAGAAGTCTGCCTGCTTATTTTTCAGCAGACACCCCTTCGGCCCCAGCGTGACCATGACGAGCTTCGCGCCCAGCGCCAGCACGCGCTCCGCGCCCTCCTCCGGGCTGCAGTCCCAGAGGAACTGCGTCTCCTCATCGCTGATCTTGACGATATCCGCCTGCGAAAGGCCCCAGAGGATCTGTTCCCTTGCCTCCTGCTCTGTTTTCCACAGCGGGGCGCGGTAATTGGGGTCGTAAGTGACGAGCCTGCCGTGCGCGCGGGCATAGGCCGCGGCCTTCTGCGTGGCCGTGCGGGCAGGCTCGTCCGTGCAGCTGAGCGAGCCGAAGTGGAACACGCGGCTTTCTGCCAGCATGGCCGGGTCGATCTCCTCCCAGCGCAGCTGCGTGTCCGCGCCGGGCTTGCGCGCGAAGGCGAACGAGCGGTCGCCGTGCGCGTCAAAGGTCACGAACGCAAGCGTCGTGAATGTATCGGGGCTAATCAGAATGCCGCGCGTGTCGATCCCGGCGCGGCGCATCGTGCCGGTCAGCAGATGGCCAAAGGTGTCGTCGCCGACCTTGGCGAGAAACGTGGTCTTCTTTCCATACGCGCTCAGCGCGGCAAGAAAATTGCCGGGCGCGCCGCCGGGGTTGGCGGCAAGCGTGGGGTAGCCGTTTTCGTCCTTCGCGCGTTCCGCAAGATCGACAAGCAGCTCGCCCAGCGCGATCACATCATACATAGGTCTGTCCTCCTGTGTTTTTTGTTATTTTACCATGAAAGCAGCCTGGACTCAACCGCCGCGGGCGAAAAAATGCGCGGCGCGTTCCGCCTTTACATTTGCGTGCGTATGTGGTAAAATTCTCAAAAGTGTGTGAAGCCGAGCTGAAGGAGGATGCGTCCATGCCGATGACAAACGCCGCTGAATATCTAGAGCGCACCGCCGCGCGCGTCCCGGACAAGATTGCCTTTTCCGACGCCTCTGGCAGTCTGACCTTCGGGCAGCTGCTGCAGGACGCACGGGCACTGGGAACCGTTCTGGCCGGGCTTCCGGGCTGCAAAAACGCGCCCGTGGCCGTGCTCACGGGGCGGACAGTGCAGAGCGTCGCGGCGCTGCAGGGCGTTTTGCAGAGTGGGAATTATTACGTTCCCATCGACGAGCAGATGCCGGAGGCGCGGATGCGCCGCATTCTCGCGCAGGTGCACGCCCGCGCGATCGTCTTCCCGGAAGCGTGCCGCCCGCAGGCGGAGCGGCTTACGGACTGCGCGCCGCTCGTGTGTCTGGAGGAGGCGGAGAAGACCGCCCCGGACAATGCGCTTCTGCAGGCCCGGCGCGAGCAGATCATTGATCTGGATCCCGTGTACCTGCTCTTCACCTCCGGCTCGACCGGCACGCCGAAGGGCATCGTCATCTCCCACCGCGCCATTCTGGATTTTACCGACTGGCTGACGGACTTCTGCGGCTATACGGAGCATGAGGTCTTCGGCAATCAGTCGCCGTTTTACTTTGACACCTCCTGCAAGGATCTGTACCAGACGCTGAAGCTCGGCGCGACGTGCGTGATTCTGGAGAAGAAATTCTTCGCGCTGCCGCTGTTTTTGCTGCAGGCGCTCGACCGGAACGGCGTGACCGCCGTGAACTGGGCGACGTCCGCATTCCATCTGGCGGCAAGCTCCGGCGCGCTTGAAAAGTGCGTCCCGCACGCGCTGCGGAAGATCGTCGTCGGCGGCGAAGCGCTGCAGGCGCGGTACGTGAATATGTGGAAGCGCGCGATCCCGGAGGCGGAGCTTTATAATATGTACGGCCCGACGGAGACGACCGTCGACTGCGCCGCGCTGCACCTGACGCGCACGTACCGCGACGACGAGCCGATCCCCATCGGAAAAGCCTGCCGCAATATGCAGCTGCTGCTGTTAAAGGACGATCTGACCGAGGCGGCCCCCGGCGAGACGGGCGAGCTGTGCGTGCGCGGCTCCGGACTTGCGGCGGGATATTTCGCCGACGCAGAAAAGACCAACGCCGCCTTTATCCAGAACCCGCTCTGCCCCGATTACCGCGACATTCTCTACCGCACGGGCGATATGGCCGTGCAGCGGGAGGACGGGAATTTCTATTTTCTTGCCCGCCGCGACGGGCAGATCAAGCACATGGGCTACCGCATCGAGCTGGGCGAAATTGAAACGGCGCTCTACAGCGTCAAGGGCCTGCGGGAGGCCGTCTGCTTCTACGACGCGATGCGCGACAGGATCGTCTGCGTCTATGCGGGCGATCTGGACACGAACGCGCTGGCACGGGCGCTGCGGACGGCGCTGCCGAAATATATGCTGCCGAACGTCTATGAAAAGCTGGACGCGCTGCCGCACAACGCGAACGGCAAGCTTGACCGCGCGGCGCTGAAGGAACGGTTTTTGCATGCGCAGAGTTGAAAGCTATGCAGCGCTTGCGCCGCTTCTGTCCGCACAGCTTCGGCGCGGCGTGGTGACCAACTGCTTTTTATCCCCGGCAGACTACCAGCGTGAGATCGATGCCGGGCTTTTTTACGAGGAAGGAGACGGCTTTTTGCTGCTGCTTCGGCAGCGGGCCGGATACCGGCTCCTGAACTTCTATCTGCACCCCGGTGCGAAGCTTTGCCTGCCGGAGCAGCCTTCCCCGCTCATCACAGAACTTGCCTGCCGCGAAAAGGACCAAGACGCCATGCGCCGGGCGCAGGACGCGCTGTGCGCGCTCGGCTTTACCGAGGCGTTTTGCCGTCTGCGGCGTACGCGGGCGGCAATTCCGGCTCCAAATAACGCGGAAGCTCCGACGGAGGCTTCCTTTGAGGCTGTGCGGGCGTTTTTACTTGAACAGTTCGACCCGCTGACGGGCTGCATCCCGCCGGAAGAAGAACTCCGGCAGGCGGTCAGCGCCGGGCAGGTGCTGTGTTTGACAGACGCGAACGGAATTTCCGGACTTCTGCACTATACAACCGGGCGGGCGCAGTGCGAGATCCGCCATCTGGCCGTCCGCGCGGACTGCCGGGGGCATGGATACGCCGGGCGGCTGCTGGCCATGCTGGAAGCGAAGACCGGCGGGCAGAAATGCGCCGTCTGGGCAAGGGTGGGGAACGCCCCTGCTGAGCATTTCTATGAAAAAAATCAGTTTCAGCCGGACGGATGGCAGTCCGTTGTGCTGAGGCTGGGATAGATAAAGGAGTTTTGACACTATGAGAAAGCAGATCATGGAGATCCTGACGGAGATTTGCCCGGGCATCGACTTTGAGAACGAAAAAGCCCTCATCGACGACGGCCTGATCGACTCACTGGATATCGTCGCGGTCGTGACGGAACTGATGGAGGCGTTTGACGTGGAGCTTGGCGTGGACGATCTGACGCCGGAGAACTTCAACAGCGTCGAGGCCATCGAGGAGCTCATCGAGAGCCGTCAGAGCTGAGATGTCCTTTGCCTCCCTGCCCTTTGTGGGGCTCGTCACGGCAGGCGTCGTGCTGTATTATCTGGTTCCGAAGCGGGCGCAGTGGGTCGTGCTGCTGCTGGCAAGCATGGTCTTTTACCTGGTTGGCGGCGTCAAAAGCGCCGTCTGGCTCGTGCTGGTCGCGGGACTCACGTGGCTGGCGGGACTGCTGCTCGAAAAGCAGAACGCGCGTCCCGCACCGGATAAGGCCGCAAAGGCCGCCGTGCGCCGCGCGAAAAAGCGCATCTGCGCGGCGTGTCTGGTTCTCTGCTTCGGGCTGTTATATCTCATGAAATACTGGAACTTCACGGCCTCCGCGCTGCCGTCCGCCATCGGGGACAAGCTTCCCCGGTGGGATTTCGTCGTGCCGCTGGGCCTGTCGTATTTCATCTTCCAGAGCGTGGGCTATGTCATCGACGTCTACCGCGGAAAGCTCCCCGCGCAGAAAAACCCCTTAAAATACGGCCTGTTCGTCTCGTTCTTCCCGCAGATGGTGCAGGGCCCCATCAGCCGGTACGACCAGCTTGCCCCGCAGCTTTTAGCAGAGCGCAGTCTGGACTGGCGTGATCTCAAATTCGGCATCCAGCTTTGCCTCTGGGGGTATTTCAAAAAGCTCGTCATTGCCGACCGGGCCGCCGTGCTGGTCAACGCTGTCATCACGGAAAACTGCCCCTACGGCGGCGCGGTCATTGCCAGCGGCATTCTGTTCTACTGCATTCAGCTCTACTGCGATTTTTCCGGCGGCATCGATATTACGCGCGGTGTCGCGCGGATGTTCGGCATCGACATGGCCGAGAATTTCCGCCGCCCGATCTTCGCAATGTCCCTGACGGAATACTGGCGGCGCTGGCACATCACGCTCGGCGCGTGGATGCGCGACTATGTGTTTTATCCGCTGTCGCTGTCGAAAGCCTTCGGCAGGCTCTCCCGCTGGGCCCGCACGCACATCAGAGGCACGGGCGGCAAGATCTTTGCCACGTCGCTCGCGACGTTCATCGTCTATCTGATCATCGGCATCTGGCACGGAGCGAACTTCCGCTATATTGCTTTCGGTCTGTGGAACGGCGTGCTCATTACGGCCTCCCTTCTGCTGGAACGGACGTTTTTGCGCTGGAAAGCGGCGCTGCACATCAACGACAAGTCCGCCGCATGGCGCGTGTTCATGACGCTGCGCACGATGCTGCTGGTGTTCATCGGGCGGTATTTCACGCGTTCGCCGCGTCTGAGCTGTGTGTTCCGATTCTTGAAGACGACCGTGCTGCATCCGCAGCCGTCGCAGCTGCTCGACGGGACGCTTTTGTCGTTCGGCCTCGCGAAGACGGATTTTCTTGTGATCGCGCTGGGTCTGGCCGTTTTGCTGACGCTTGAGTGCTTTCAGGAGCGCGGCGTGCAGATCCGGGCGGCGCTGGAAAAGAGACCTGGCTTTGTGCAGTGGCTTGCCGTGACGGCGCTGCTGCTGGCCGTGCTGCTGCTCGGCGTGTTCCGGGCCGGGTATATCCCGTCGGGCTTTATCTATACGCAGTTCTGAGGCGGTGATCGAATGAGTTCAAAAAAATGGGTGCTGGTCTTTCTCGTGACCGTCCTTGTGCTGGCGGCGCTGCTGGCGGCGCTGAATCTTGCCGCCGATCCCTTCGGCGCGTTCGGGGACAGGCTGCTGTCCTGGTTCTCCTACGACGAGACGAATAACCCGCGCGTGGCAAAGTTCAGCTATCTCGAGCAACACCACGACGAATACGATTCCTATATCCTCGGCTGCTCGTCCACCAGCTCGTTCCCGGTAGACGCGTTCAACGAGGCGTATGGCGCCAGCTTTTACAATCTCATCATGTACGGCGCGGATATGCGCGACTGCGAAAAGATTGCGCGGTATCTGATCGAACATTACGAGGTCAAAAACCTCATTCTGAACGTCTATCTCGACAACGGTCTGACCTACGACGAGGAATCCGACCGGCTGACGAAGAACCTCCACTATAAGGAGGACCCGGACACGTCCGTGCTGTCCTATTACACGCGCTATCTCTTCGCCGACCCGCGCTATGCGCTGGCCAAGCTGAACGCGCTGCGCACGGACACCATTCTGCCGCAGACGTTCGACGTGTTTGACGAGCGGACAGGCTGCTATGACAAGCGTGTACGCGATGCAGAGCCGATCGGCAGCGAGGAGCGTTATCTCGAAAGCTACCCCGTCTTCGCCGACTATCCGCACCAGACGCTCTCGCTTCCGTACACGGAGCAGTGTATGCAGAGCGTCGCGGCGATCAAGACCCTGTGCGAGGAAGCGGGTGTGAACCTCACCGTCGCGGCCGGGCCGGTATATGCTGAGTATCTGAAAAATTATGAACCGGAAACCATCGCGCAGTTTTACCGCTCGCTGGCACAGGTCACGCCGTTCTGGGATTTTTCGTCCAGCAGCGTCAGCTGCGAGATGCGCTATTTCTACGACGGCACGCACTTCCGCAACAACGTCGGCGAGATGATCAGCGCCCGCATGACAGGCCGCACAGATCTCTGGATCCCGGACGATTTCGGAACCTATGTGACCGCCGACACCCCGGAGGATTATTTCCTGAACGTCCTGTCCCCGGCGGCGCTTTCGGCCGATGAGATCAGCACGCAGGTGCCCATCCTTATGTACCACCATCTGTCCGAGGACGTGACGAACAGCGAAATGGTGTCCCCGGAGCAGTTTGAGGCGCAGATCCGGGCGCTTTCCGAGGCCGGGTATACCGGCGTCTCGTTCGACGAGCTGCAGGCGTATGTCCTGCGCGGCGAGCCGCTTCCCGAGAAGCCGGTCGTCATTACCTTTGACGACGGATACAGGAGCAATTACACGCTGGCCTATCCGATTTTGCAGAAATACGGCATGAAGGCGACGATCTTCGCCGTCGGCGTTTCGTTCGGAACGGATCATTACAAGGATACGGACTATGCCATCACGCCGCACTTCGGCGCGGCGGAGGCGGCGGAAATGACCGCGTCCGGCCTCATTTCCATCCAGAGCCATACCTACGACATGCACCAGTGGCCGCCGTATGAAACGGACTCGGCCGTGCGGGAGAACATTCTCCAGCTTTCCAGCGAAAGCGAAGAGGCCTACGTGCAGGCGCTGACGGAGGACTTTACGCGCAGCCGTGCACTGTTGGAGGACGCAACGGGCCGGCCGGTCGACGTGCTGGCGTACCCGGCGGGGCAGTACTCGGCGCTGGCGCAGGTCACGCTCCAGTCTCTCGGCGTGCACGTGACGCTCTCGACCAATCCTGGCGTCAACACCGTCGTCAAGGGCCTGCCGCAGACGCTTCACGCCATGCTCCGCTTCGGCATTACGGAGGATGTCTCGCCAGAGGCGCTGCTGAACATGATCCAGTGAAAAAACAGGCTGTCCGTCCCGCACGGGCAGCCTGTTTTTCTTGAATGAAACACATTTATTTCCACGCAGATGGGTGCAGAAAGAAAAGAGTCATAAAAAATTTTAGGCAAGCAAAAATTTTGTTTGACATCTGCTTTTCATGTGGTATGATGGTAGCAGAAGACGTCTGCACGGCAGACGCCGCAGATCAGAAAGAATAATAAATAAATAAATAAATGGGAGGTACCCTGCGTTTATGAATTATGATGCTATCAAGAAGGCTGCCGAAGGCTACCGGGCCGACATGGCAAAGTTCCTCCGCGACATGATCGCGATCCCGTCCGAGTCCTGCGAGGAAGAGGGCGTCGTCAAGCGCATCGCCGCTGAGATGGAAAAGCTGGGCTATGACAAGGTCGAGTTCGACAAGCTCGGCAACGTCATCGGCTGGATGGGCACTGGCGACAAGATCATCGCCATCGACTCCCATATTGATACCGTCGGCATCGGCAACCGCGAAAACTGGACCGCTGATCCCTACACCGGCTACGAGACCGACGAGATCATCTACGGCCGCGGCGGCTCCGACCAGGAGGGCGGCATGGCCTCCGCTGCCTACGGCGCGAAGATCATGAAGGATCTGAACCTCATTCCCGAGGGCTACAAGATCATGGTCGTCGGCTCCGTGCAGGAGGAGGACTGCGACGGTATGTGCTGGCAGTCCATTGTCAACGAATACTTTAACGGCCCCGAGGACGCACGCAGCAAGGTCGAGTTCGTCATCTCCACCGAGCCGACCGACGGCGGCATCTACCGCGGCCATCGCGGCAGAATGGAGATCCGCGTCGATATGCACGGCGTTTCCTGCCACGGCTCCGCTCCGGAGCGCGGCGACAACGCGATCCACAAGATGGCTGAGGTCATCCTGAACGTCCGCGATCTCAACGAGAATGACGCTGCCGACGACAAGGAGATCAAGGGCCTTGTCAAGATGCTCGACCCGAAGTACAACCCCGAGCATTACGAAGACGCCCGCTTCCTCGGCCGCGGCACCTGCACCACCAGCCAGATCTTCTATACCTCCCCGTCCCGCTGCGCAGTTGCGGACTCCTGCTCCATCTCCATCGACCGCCGCATGACGGCCGGCGAGACCTACCAGTCCTGCCTGAAGGAGATCGAGGATCTGCCCGCCTGCAAGAAGTA
>OHBE01002503.1_pt1 | contig 13415 bp, 15 predicted proteins | sample 1577231 | NCBI WGS metagenome assembly OHBE01 (sample SAMEA3541506, study PRJEB24748) | human gut metagenome | biome: human gut; feature: human-associated habitat; material: faeces | place: China | collected 2012
AGATAAAGTCTTATTCAGTGAAATAGCTATTCGTTCAATGTTTTCCAAAGACAGGTTGCGTTTGCCAAGTTCAATATCACTAATATATGTACGATGCAAGCCACAGCGATCTGCAAGCTCTTCTTGCGAGATACCTTGCTCAAGACGTATCTTTCGGACAGCTTGACCATAGCGTATTAAAATATGTTCCTGCATTACTTGACACCCCCTATCAAATTAATTATAATATCGATGTAGACTTTAGGTCTACAGACTCTGAGTTACGGAGGTGAGGTGATGGAATGGTTCCCGCGCTCTTAAAATGGATAGGAAACAAACAGAGATTTGCAAATACAATTGTATCCTATATGCCGACTTCGTTTAGCAACTACTATGAGCCATTCCTCGGAAGCGGAGCAGTCCTTGCTGAATTGCTTATGCAAGATGCCACGTCTCTATTTCCCCACTTTAACCATGCCTATGGTAGTGATGTTCTTCCGTTTTTGATTGATATATTCAAGTTTGTTAAAGATAATCCTTCAGAACTGGTTGATTACTATGTCAAAGAAATTTCCGCATACTATGATAACCCAGAAGTCCAGTATGAGATTATAAAAGACCGTTTTAATCAAAAGCATAACGCACTCGACTTTTGTTTGCTATCAAGAACTTGCTATTCCGGTATTATTCGATTCCGAAAAGCTGACGGATATATGAGTACACCAAGAGGCCCACATAGGCCAATTAGTCCATCTGCATTTGCCCAAAGAGTAAACCTATGGTCTGATTTAGTACAGAAAGCAGACTTTAATGTCGAAAGCTTTGAAGAAGCTATGTCAAAACCTCAATGTGGAGACTTGGTCTATTGTGATCCTCCATATACCCATAGTCAGAGCATTATCTATGGAGCGCAAGCATTCAACATTGAGCGTTTATGGGATAAGATCGCAGAATGTAAAGATCGTGGTGCCTATGTCATGCTTTCGATTAACGGCACTCGTGAGTCAAAGAAAAAAGACATATCTGTGGATATTCCATCTGGGCTGTTTGAAAGAGAGCTGATAGTTAACTGCGGCACTTCCATGATAGATCGTTTGCAAAACTCTGGTAAGGGTATGACCGACGAGGTTGTACATGACAAACTTCTCTTAACATGGTAAACAGAGCAAGATTCGACCACGGGACCAAATTTCGCGTTTTGCCTATTTGGGTCTCATGGAATCTTGTTGGGGAGTGCCTTCCCCAATCCCTGCTATTGCGAAAAGACAGGAAGCAACATGACTAACTCGTGTTACTTCCTGTCTTTTGTTATCCTGTTTTATTGGACCGCCCTCTGCGCCGTCCTTTTTGTTTGTACTGATGTGAAAAATACGCAAAGTCATCCGCCGGAGCTGTCTCGATGAAAAACGGGTATCGTAAGACCGGTTTACTCCAGGTTGCCCGTCAGGGTCATCACGGCAGAGAGCACCGCCAGCGGGGCGGTCTCGCACCGGAGGATGCGGGGGCCGAGGCCGACCGTTTTCACACCGGCATTGGCGGCCATTTCGGCCTCTTCCACGGCAAAGCCGCCCTCGGCACCGGTGATGAGGGCGATCTTCAGCCGCTGGCCGTCGGCAGGCTGTGCGTCTGCCAGCAGCTGGCGCAGGGGCGCGCCGCCCAGCTCGTAGCAGAAGAGCACGAGGTCATACTGGTCGAGGCTGCGGCAGACAGCCCCGAAGTTGGGCAGCGGAAGGGCCACATCCGGCAGTACGCCCCGGCCGCACTGCTTGGCGGCTTCAAAGGCGATGCGGTTGTAGCGCTCGTTTTTCTGCTCTTCCTTCTTGGGCGCGGCCACGCAGTAGCGGCTGAAAAACGGGATGAAGTGGTCACAGCCCAGCTCGACGCCGTGGCGGATGACCTGCTCCAGCTTGTCCTGCTTGGGGTAGCCCACCAGCAGGGTGACGTCTACGGTGGGCTCTGCGGTACTGGGATAGCCCGGCTCCACGCTGAACTCCACCGTCTCGTCGCCGAAACCGGTGATGGTGGCAGTATACTCGACGGCGCTGCCGTCGCAGAGGATGACGATGTCCCCCAGCTTGCCCCGCATCACGCGGGAGAGATGGTGGGCGTCGGCCCCCCGCAGCACGGCGGTGCCGTCGGAAATTTCAGTGGTAAAATAACGGTGCGGCATATTTTTGATCCTTTACATCTTAGGCTCCCCTATTAGGGGCAATAACGACGACCGCCGCCAGTGGCGGAAGCAGGGAGTCGTTGTTGGGGCCGCGGCCAGCAAGGCGCAAGTGCTTTTCAAGCACGAAGCGAATGCTGGGAGCCGCAACCCGGCAATGGCAGCGCGAAGCGCTGACTGAGAGGTTGGCCTTACGCTTTTTTGCAGACGATGCACTCCCAGCCGCGCTTCTCCTTCACTTCCAGCACGGCGAGGCCGGCGGCTTCCAGCGCGGCGATGACCTCATCCTTCCGGCTGTCGATGATGCCGCTGGCGATGAAGACGGCGTCGTCGGCCATCAGGCCGGGGACGGCGGGGGCCAGCGACATGATGGCGTTGGCCACGATGTTGGCCGTGATGATGTCGTACTTGCCGCTGGCCTTGTCGGACAGATCGCCCACGAGGACGGTCAGCTTATCGGCTACGCCGTTGTGAAATTTTTACAGAAGATGTTATTTACACAGAAAGTTGGAGCCCCAAATATGAAAATCGTGAAACAGTAAAATTATGGTTTAATGAATGGAATAATCGTGGAATGGTAATAGATTGGACAATTAAACAATTTTTTCATAAAGGTAATCAAACTATTGTAGAATGGTATTTTAAGAATAAAATGAATAATGGAAGTATCGAAGATTTTGACGGAATTTCTCTTATTGTATGGACTGATGATAATAAAATAAAAGAATTAAAAGAATTCGGCTGTAATCGAAACAACTATAATCCTTATCAAAATGGAAAAATACCAAAATTTAGGGATGAAAAAACAAATTGGTTTTAATCATTTCCGACTCAAATAATTAAGAATAATTTAAAAGGAATGTCTCCTATTAATTATGGATTACATTCCTTTAATAATTTTTGTATTTTTAAATCCAGTTCAATTAAATGACTGTATTTTTTTATTTTAAGTATCAAAAGCCTACATACTATAATTCTTTAACTTTTTCAATCCATTTATTAAAGTTTGTTTTAAATATTATTGCCTTACTATATGGAAGACATAGTTCTGCCTTCCCAATATATTCTTTAAGTGTGTTAAGAGTTGTCTTAACATTAGTAGATCCAGATGTTGAAAAAGGAACCACCTTTTTACCATTTAAATTATAATTCTTTAAATAATCTAATACAATCATTGGTGGTTTACTAAACCAAATTGGATATCCCACTAAAACAACATCAATATCAGAAATATCTACAACTGGTGCTACATATTTAGCTGTTATATCCTTCTTTTTTTCATCTCTCGCTCTTCCAATAGCTTTAAAATATGAACCATAAGAAACTTCAGGTTCTATACTTATCATATCACAACCAAGATTTTCTTGGATTTTTGTTGCAACATCTTTAGTCTTACCACTATTTGAATAGTAGAAAATAATAGCTTTCATATTTTACCTCCTTATTTTCATTTTAACTTTAATTAATCATAGATATAATTTAAAAATTTCTATTTACTTTACTTATTTTTTAATACCTATTACTTTTATACCCTTTTTCTTATTTGCTTTAATCTCCATATTTTCAGTCGACACAAACTTAAGAAAAGCAATACCTTTTAATTTGTTTTATAGGAAATTCAAATATTCCTCTTTGTGATAGCACAACACTTATGAATAATCCTACAAATAAAAATTCAATCTTTCCCATAACTCCTGCATAAAATAAGCTTGAAATACAAAATAGTTTTTCAAGTAAAATATAGAATTTCCAATGCCAAAAATAAACATTTATCGAGTTTTTACCCATATTGCTTATCCACTTAATTTTTTTATTTGGTATTAAGATTATAAAAGAGCAAAGTATCAATAACGACAATATGTAACAAGATAGTCTTGCCAAAGCTCCATATCTTACTATTGGTTCATAAAACGCGTTTCTTCCGGTAAATAAATATCGTAAAATATAAAATTTATCTATTTTATAAAAACACAAAAATCCCCATATCAATAAAATCAATATCGAAACTATATAAAGTCCTTTATATTTATTTTTAATACTTATTATATCCTCACTTTTAAGCATTGTCCCTAACAAATAAAAAGGAAAAAACACAATAGCTCTTGATAAATACAAAAAATCTCCAATAGATTTGTCATATCCGGTAAAACAGGCCAAAACTACTGAAAAAACTAAAATATATTTTTTATTTTCATCTTTTATAACATAAGATATTATCGTATAAATTGCAAGAACAAACATAAACCATGATATTCCCCCATCAGATAAAAGGTTGAAGCTAACATTGCTATTCCCGCTTAATCTATCAAAAATTAAGGTTATTATTTTATACAAAAATCCAATACTACAATAAAAAATACACTTTTTTATAATATTTTTTTCGCTATGAAACAATCCTGAAATAAAAATAAATAGAGGCATATGAAAAGTATATATAAATAAAAATACACTTTTATACACATCTGATTTAGCTGTAAATTCATCGGCTAAATGTCCAATAACAACAAGTGTTATTAAAATAAATTTAAGATTATCCCATAGTGCTATACGCTCTTTCATAATTCCTCCCAAAAAACAAATAATTTATTTTTTCCAATCTCCATTAATAATTTTTCTATAATTTTCCGGATCAGTATTTCCTTCTGTATTAATCAAAAGAATAACAGAATTTTCATCTATTTTCATTTTTTTCTTCATCTCTTCCATAGAAGGTTCTACCAAAACTCCAAGTAATGCACCCATTGTTGAAGCACCTGATTCTCCAGAAATAATTTTTAAATCTTCTCCTTTATTAAAGGCGTAGGCTCTCATTCCATCAACTGCCATTTCATCAGAACCGGAAATGTAAAAATCAGTATAATTCCATATAATTGGCCAAAAAAGACTACAAACAGAACCACAATTCAATCCTGCCATAATAGTTGTTGGAGCTCCACCTACAGAATAAGATTTCCCATCGCCTATCTCAGCAGAACGATAAATACAATCGGCAACATTTGACTCTACAATAGTAAATATAGGTTTGTTATTTTTATAATGTTCTACAAAATATGCAATCATTCCTCCAGCCATTGAGCCAACTCCTGCCTGTAAAAAAATATGTGTAGGAATGACATTTAAGTTTTCTAACTCTTCAGTAATTTCATAAGCCATTGTGAGATACCCTTGAATAATCCATGTCGGAATTTTCTCATATCCATCCCAAGAAGTATCTTGAATTAATATCCAACCATATTTTTTACTCATTTCTAAAGCATATTTAACAGTATCATCATAACTTAAATCTGTAATCTCTACTTTTGCAGGGCCAACTTTACGAATTGCTTCTGCACGAACTTCCGCTGTTCCATAAGGCATATATACATGAGCTTTACATCCAAATAATCCTGATGCCCAAGACACACCTCTACCATGATTTCCGTCTGTACATGTTACAAATTCAATCTGTTCAAGTCTTTTTCTATACTTTTCAGATAATAAATCATTTAAACTTGTAGTATCCGGATTAAGATTTAATTCATCACATAAAATTCTAAACATCGCATAGCTTCCACCAAGTCCTTTAAATGCATTTAGTAAAAAACGCTTTGACTCATCTTTTACATAAATTGAACCCACATTCAACTTTGAAGCCAAATTAGGAAGACAAACAAGTGGAGTTTTCTTATATTCCTCAATTTGTTTGTGAAATTTCAACACTGCTCTCGCATGTTCTTCTCCATATAATTTAATATCCAATTCCTTTTTAGTATTTGAACTTTCAAGAACATTTATCTTTTTAAATTTACTATTCATTATAAAATCTCCTTTCAATTTAACCACAAATTTACAAAAATTAAAATTTAGTATTCATCATATATTTCATCTAATTCATCATCAGTACATTTTCTTAAAATATGTTTTACTTTATCAAGTGGAAAAGGAACATATTTTTCCTCATAATATTCAACACTTTTAACTTCTACTATTTCTACTTTGTTGTTAGTTCCTGCTGGAACTAAAACATAATCTCCTCTAATTATGGAATCATCAGTTGTAATATAATAATAGTACTTATAAGAATTTCTAAATTGGACTTTACAATAAATATATTCTCCATATTTTCGTCTTGGCTTATCATAAAAATCCTTACTGAACACTTCAACTTCATAAAAATGTAACATAAAATTCTTTATTTCTTCAATTATATCTTTCCATTCATAAGGAAGTCCTTCTTTATCATAAGAACCCTTAAGAACTTTTCTAGGAGATTTTTTAAAATCTACAATCAACTCATAATCTCTTTTTTCATTGGGAATTTCAACAAAATTATCATTTTTCTCTGCGTTCTCCAGCATATATGGAGAATACAACTCCTCTAACAAATGTAAAAAATATTTATTTACGTTTAAATTCATGTAATAATTTACATCAGCACTTATTTGTGAATGTTCAATAGAATTACTATCTCTATCTAAAATTAGTTCTTCAATATATACTATGTCCTTATTATTTACATTTTTAACTTTTTTATAATTCAACTGAATTCTATTAATTTTATCATATTCATAATTATCAAATAAAAGTAAATTATCGTAATTCAATATTTCTCTAATTTTTTCGGAAAGACTTTCTCCATCAACTCTTATATTATATCTTAAATTACCTTCATATCTATAACTTTCATAATCTGAATCTGTAAGTTCCATTTGCCAATATCCAATTTCTTTTGAATGTTCTAAACTGTAATAAACATAATTATCCTCTAAAAATTTAGAAATCAGCTTAAAAATTTTCTTTACTTCTTTATCATCAATTTTAAAATTCTTTATACTTGTACTTTCCTTTTGCTTTTTCCAATAATAGTAATTTGAAACACAGACATCTCCATTAATATTTATAAAAATATTCTGTTCAATCTCCTTAAGTTCTTCATTAGGAAATCTATAACCAACATTATTTGAAGTTATTTTTATTTCATTTATTTTCTTCCCAATTGAAAAAGGATTCATCTTTAAAACAAAAAGAATCTGATTAAAAAGACATTCAATACATAAACGATATTCTTTTATATCTCTACAATATTTAAAACATTTAAATTTAATTAGTAAAATTGACGTAAGAATAGGCAAATCTAAAAAATGTTCTATAATATACTTTAATTTAATATGAGATTTAATTTTCCTAAAAAAATTTTTTGAAAAACGCAAACCAGAACTTTCAAAAACATCTAATTTACTATATTCATTAAACATCTTATAAAAATTTTTCTTAAATTCATAATCACTTACATTAGTAATATAATCATTCCACTTATTTAAAAATTTATAAAGACCTAAATTATCCATAAATACTCCATTAAAAAATACAATCCAAGAATTTTCAACTATTTCCTGTCAATATCTAAATTACTAATTCCAGCATTAAGTAACATTTTAACAAATTCATTTCCTTCAATTAATCTAATATTATTTTTCCTAGCTTCTTCTTTTGCTTTATCAGAAAATTTTGCTGTTGTTATTGCCCAAGCTATACTTGTTGTTTGATCTTCTTTATTAAAATTATATTCTTTATAATTAGTTAGTTGGCTTATAGCATGAGTATCCGTTTCTCCTTCATGATGTTTAACTTGTACATAAAATAAAATATTTAAATCTTCAAAAGAAGCAATAACATCAACATCAGACCCTTCTTTTTTTAATGAATCATTTTTAGGTGGAATTTCAATATTTGTAGCTCCCATTTTTTCAAAATAGAGTTTTACTAATATTTCTATTTGTTCTGGCGTATATTTATTAAAAAAATTCGATTTAATAAATATTTCTGACATTGCATTTAATATTTCTCCTCTTATATTTTTAGGCTTTTTAGCTTTTTTTGCTTGTTCAACTTCATCAGATAAATCATTAATATTTCCAGTAGCTTGACGCATTTTCATTCTAGCAATTAATTTTGCGCTGACATATTCTCGTTTAGAAATAATTATTTTTTCTACTTCAATAAAAAATCCTAAATCAAATTTAACCTTATCTGTTTTATTGTATATCCTATCTTTTGTTATCTCAATATCTTTACCATTTTTAGTTACAAATCCTTTATTAGCAAATTTCAAAGATAAATCTGCAATAGGTTTTATCTTGCTTTTAACTTTAAAAATTCCATATTTACCATTATCCATTGGTACAAGAACAAAATCATCAACCTCTATTTTTGAAAAATACCATAGATTCCATTTTGATCTTGAAGTAATATTATGTTTTTCTTCTGTGAATTTACGATATTCATCCTCACCTTTTTCTATAGCTTTAAGAACATCTGTTCCTATAAAATTTGACCATCCAATAGTCAAATATCCTTTCTCTAATAAGTCATAAGAAACTTCCCTTTCGTGAGAAATTCTATGTAACCAATAATTACACATTTTACCCTCCAAAAATCTTGAAAAACTTTATTAAAACAATATTAAATATATCAGAATAAATTATTTCGTTATACATAGAAATAATAAGTAAAATTATCTTGATATAAACACAATAACTTCACAATGTGCTGTTTTACTAAACATATCACATAGTTTTACTTTCTTTAATTCAAATCCACTGTCGATAAAATATTTTAAATCTCTTGTTAATGTTGCTCCGTTACAACTTACATATACAACTTTTTTTATATTACTTTTGATAATAGTATCTACAACTTTTTTATCAAGTCCTTTTCGTGGAGGATCTACGGAAATTATATCTATATTATTATTTTTTAATATTTCTTCAATTTTTTCTTCGCTCTTACCATATAAAAACTCGACATTTTTTACATCATTTAGTTTTAAATTTTCTTTAGCGTCTTTTACTGCATCTTTTACAACTTCTACACCAATTACTTTTTTAAAATTTTCTGAAAAATATATGCTTGTAGTTCCTATTCCGGAATATAAATCCAACAAATTCTTATCTTTGTTTTTTCCTAAAAATTCTTTAGCTATTTTATATAAATTTTCAGTTTGAAATCTATTTACTTGGAAAAAGCTCTTTGGAGAAATATTAAATTCGTATTTTCCGATTTTATCTGTAAAATTCTTCTTTGAAAATATTAATTTACTTTCTTGTCCCATAATTATACTTGCTTTTTTAGGATTTATATTTATATATCCACTTACTAATTTTTCATATTCACTTAAACTTTTTACAAAATTTTCAACTTCTACTGTATCTTTTTTAACAACAACTGTAATCATAATTTCAGAATTGAAATTTGACCTTATGCTGATATTTTTCAAAATTCCTTCGTCTGTGTTTACATCATAGGACTTAACCTTAAATTCTTTTAATTTTGCTTGTAAAAATGGTAAAAATTCATTTATACTCTCATCACTTAATGGACAATTCTCAAGTTTTATTTTGCTTTCTCCATTATCTACACAGTAACAAAGTTCAAAGTTTTCATTTGTCTTTAATTCAATTTTATTTCTATAATTTAAGTTGTTTTTATTCTCTAAAATTTCAACATCTTCTAATTCTATACCTGTATTTTTTCTAAGGCTGTCTAAAAACATCTTTTTCTTTAATTTAAGCTCTTTTTCATATTTCAAATTTATAAAATGATATATATCTGTTAGTTTTTCATCGTATAGATTTTCTCTGTATTCACTATATTTCAAATATTTTTTAACAAATCCGTTAGAAAATTTTTTCTTTTTTTGAGTAATTTCAACATCAACAATATCTCCAACAAGTCCACCTTTTACAAAAACTATTCCCTCTTCACTTTTTGCAACTCCAAGTCCCTCATTGGTATTGTCAATTATTTCTAAATTTCTTAATTCCATTATTTTCCTCTTTGTCTTGTAATTTCATATAAACCAAGTTTTGTAAATCCGTGAAAATTCCAAATCTTATTGTCAAAAATATGTATTTCCTTAATTTTTTCTTCCAAAATTTCTTTATCTTTTGTTTTCATATTTATAAAATCTACAATTATTATTCCAGAAATATCTCTAAAAGAAATCTGTCTTATGATTTCTTCAATTGCTATTAAATTTACAGATAATGCATTTTTACTTTTATTTATTTCATTTGTTTTTTTCATTGAATTTACATCTATTACTGTAAGTGCTTCTGTTTCTTCTATAACTATATTTATATCTTCAACTTCAACTATCTTTTTATTTAATCCCTCAAGATATACTCCGATATTATAATCATATTTTGGAGAATATTCTTCATCGTACATCAATTCATTTTTCAAAAATTTATTATCTTTAAAACTCTTGTATAACTCTTTATCATTTAATATACAGGAATATTTTTCATTTTCAAATAAAAAATCCTCTAAAAAATTCTCCTTTTTGTAGATTAATTTCGGAACCGGTAAATTATTTAAACTATCTACTATTTCTTGCATTTTTTCTACATTTTTTCTTATATCATTCAATAAAGTGTCTTCATCACAATCGACACTTTTTGTTCTCAATTTTACTGAAAAATTTGATTTTATATTTTTTATTTTTACTAAATCAAAATTATGTTCTTTTAATTTTTTTGAAATCAAAATATCTTCTCTGTTTTTGTAAGATATAACTGAAAACATTGAAGAAATTGAGAAATTCATCGAAACATTAGGTGCTTTTTCTCCTGCATTTATTTTGTAAATTTCAACAAAAATAACATCTCCAACTTTTACTTCGCCAATGGTATCTTTAAAGTCTAAAAATCCATTTTTTCCATTTTTAAGTTCTACAAAAAAGCATTGTAATGCATCAACTTTTTTTACAACTCTTACTCTGTAAATATCTCCAATTTCAAAATCACTAAATGCTTTTACAAAATAGGAGTTTAATTTTGAATTTAAAACTTTTCCATATTCAATTTTTTCTTCATCTTTGTATATAAATAAATAATCTTTCAAAACTTTCTCCTATTCAACATATTCAAAATTATTCTTTTTATATAGAATTTTTTTCATCAACCCACAAAAATATACACAAAAAATATAATTAAGCTGTGCAAGATTATAATTATACTCTAAAATTAAATTTCTATCTTTTCTTATATTTTTCTCTTCACTTAAAATCTTCAATTTTTTTAAAATCTTATTAAATTGATAATAATAAAAACTTTGATGTATCACTAAAATAGAAATACTAACTAAAAACATAATATTAAAAAATAATTTAATCATAAAAACTCCATAAAAAAAGAACTTGGTTAATCCAAGTTCTATTTTACCATAAATTTATCTATAAGTTAACTACTTTCTACATATAACCCATTCCAGGATTCATTCCGCCAGGCATTTGTCCCATTGGTTCATCTTTAGTTACATCAGCAACTGCAGCTTCTGTTGTTAAAACCATTGATGCAACACTTGATGCATTTTGAAGTGCTGATCTAGTAACTTTTGTAGGATCAACAATTCCATTTTCAAGCATATTTACATATTTTTCACTTAAAGCATCAAAACCAATTCCAACTTCAGCATTCTTAACATTTTCAACGATAACTGAACCTTCTAAACCTGCATTGATTGCAATTTGTCTAACCGGTTCTTCAAGCGCTTTAACAATTATATTAACACCTGTTCTTTCGTCTCCATTAGTTTCTTCAAGAAGTGCTTTAACTTTTGGAATTACATTTAATAATACAGTTCCACCGCCAGGAACAATACCTTCTTCTACCGCTGCTCTTGTAGCTGCAAGTGCATCTTCTATTCTTAACTTTCTTTCTTTAAGTTCTGTTTCAGTAGCTGCACCAACTTGAATTACTGCAACTCCACCGGCAAGTTTAGCAAGTCTTTCTTGTAATTTATCTCTATCATATTCAGAATCGCTTATTTCTATTTGATTTCTAATTAAAGCAACTCTTTCTTCAATAGCTGATTGTTCACCTGCTCCATTTACGATAACAGTAAGTTCTTTTCCAACAGTTACCCTTCTTGCTTTACCTAACATTTCAATAGAAGTTTCTTTTAATTCATATCCTAAATCTTCTGAAATAACTGTACCACCTGTTAAAATTGCAATATCTTGTAGCATATCTTTTCTTCTATCACCAAAAGCAGGTGCTTTTACAGCTACACAGTTAAATGTTCCTCTTAATTTATTAACAACAAGTGTTGCCATAGCTTCGCCTTCTACATCGTCAGCAATAATTAAAAGTGGTTTTCCTTGTTGAACAATTTGTTCTAATACAGGTAAAACTTCTTGAATATTAGTAATCTTTTTATCAGTAATTAAAATATATGGATCTTCAAGTTCAGCTTCCATTTTTTCAGTATTAGTTACCATATAAGGAGAAACATATCCTCTATCAAATTGCATACCTTCAACAACTTCTAAAGTTGTTCCCATACTTCTAGATTCTTCAACAGTGATAACACCGTCTTTTCCAACTTTTTCCATTGCATCAGAAATTAATTTTCCAACTTCTTCATCAGCTGCAGAAATTGATGCTACTTGAGCAATACTTTCTTTTGTTTCAACAGGTTTTGAAAATTCTTTAATTCCTTCAACAGCCTTATCAACTGCTTTTTTAATTCCCTTTTGAATAATCATTGGATTTGCTCCTGCTGCAACATTCTTTAAACCTTCTCTAATAATTGCTTGAGCTAATAGTGTTGCTGTAGTTGTACCATCACCTGCAACATCATTAGTCTTAGTTGCAACTTCTTTAACAAGTTGAGCTCCCATATTTTCATAAGGATCTTCCAATTCAATTTCTCTTGCAATAGTAACACCGTCATTTGTAATAAGTGGTGAACCGAATTTTTTATCTAAAACTACATTTCTTCCCTTTGGTCCAAGAGTAACTTTAACTGTATTTGAAAGTTTATTAATACCAGCTTCCATTCCTTTTCTTGCTTCTTCATTAAATTTAATTTCTTTAGCCATTTAAAAACCTCCTAATCTTCAACAACTGCTAAAACATCAGCAATTTTTACAACAATATATTCTTTTTTATCAAGTTTAACTTCAGTTCCTGCATATTTTGAGAAAATTATTTTATCCCCAACTTTAATTAAATCTTTTTTATCTTCATCCTTTAAAATTTCATCACCAATTGCTAAAACTTTTGCTACACTTGGTGCTTCTTTAGCAGAAGTAGGAAGAACTATTCCAGAACTTGTCTTTTCTTCTACCTCAACCATTTCTATAACTAATTTATCTCCTATTGGTTTTAATTTCATAACATACCTCCTATTAAAGTTATTAGCAGCCTATTAACTTGAGTGCTAATTAATTACAAATATATTATACCACATAAAACATAATTTATAAACATTTTTATAAAAAATT
>OHBE01002509.1_pt1 | contig 13378 bp, 12 predicted proteins | sample 1577231 | NCBI WGS metagenome assembly OHBE01 (sample SAMEA3541506, study PRJEB24748) | human gut metagenome | biome: human gut; feature: human-associated habitat; material: faeces | place: China | collected 2012
TAAAAATAAAGGCAACCGAGCAGTAAGATTTAAGTCTTACTGCTCGGTTTATTAAACATGATAACTATTTCAATCTATAAAGTAGAGCACACGGTTTGAGTATGGTGACGCCCTGCATTTTAACACTAAAAAATTATTTGCTGAGTTTTTATAAGCTAAATAAAGAATAAGTCCTACAATAAGAATAAAAAAGCCCAAAAGTGACCATTCACTGTTACTCCAAACTTCCTTTTGAATGTCACTTAAAGCTTCCTTAATTTGCGGAACACTATTTCCCTGCACATTATTTTGCACATTGTTTTCCTGTGCACAACCACAGCCGGGACAAACCACCGCTTTGTCCATAATTTCCTTTCCACACTTTGAACAATACTTCATTCCAAATCACCTCTTAATATTTTTTGTTGATAACCAACGGTATTATTTTTCCTACTTTATCCTACTTGTAAATAGTAAATAAGATTTCAGCGTATAATTATTCTAGAGGTGATAGCTTTGAAACCATTGAAAGAAAAAAATAAACATAACTATTGACAGTGATATTTTGGAAACATTACGAATTTTGGCAGAGGATGACGATTGTTCGTTATCTCAATATATAAATATTGTTCTAAAGACACACATAGCCGAGAAGGCAGCACATTCTAATCATTAAAATACTAAAAGCGATGGGACAAAATCGGGGCGAACTATCATAAAAAGACAGCTCACAATTGCAGCAATGGGACAAATATGGTACACTGTTACAGGTATAATATAGCCGAGGTGAAAAGAACATGTACAGTCCTGAATCCAAAAAGTTGGCTCTGACACGCATTAAAGAGATATTTGAAACCTACAGCGACTTCGAGCATCCGCTCACACAAAACGACATAGCCGAACACCTTGATCACGACTACGGAATCAATATAGACCGAAAAACAATCGGCAGAAACATATCGCTTCTCAAAGAGACCGGCATTGAAATAGAATCCGACCACCGCGGGAGCTATCTTGGCAGCAGATTGTTTGAGGACTCCGAGCTTCGTATGCTCATCGACGGCATTCTGTGCAGCAAATATATCACCGCCAAGCACTCTGAAGATCTGATAAAGCGCATTTGCGGGCTTTCGAATATATATTTTCGCTCACACATAAAAAATATTTTTTCCGTTACCGACCGCTGCAAGACGGAAAATCCGTCTCTCTTCTATAATATTGAAGTGATCGACGATGCCATCGAAAAGAATCGACAGATAACTTTTGACTACAACAAGTACGGAGCCGACAAGCAGCTGCACAAATCCGCCGAGCACACCGCCTCGCCCTATCAGCTGATAGTTCACAACCAGCGCTATTATCTCATGGCGCTCAACGAGCAATGGCAGAATATAATCTATTATCGCCTGGATCGCATAACAAACATGCGGATTACCGACCTACACATGACCCCGCTCAGGAGCATAAAGGGATACGAGAACGGCATTGACTACAGCGAGATTTCTTCCGCGCTCCCGTATATGTTCGCAGACAAGCCTCAGACCGTCGAGATGATTGTAAGCGTCTGCATAATCGACCAAGTTATCGACTGGTTCGGAAAAGACATACGCATCTGTGATATCGGGGACGGAAAATTCAAAATCACTCTGCGGGTGAGCCTCAACGCCATGGAATATTGGGCGATGCAGTATATCAACTTCGCCGAAATAGTTTCCCCTGCCGGTCTGCGTGAGAAGATCAAGGATAATCTCAGCAGTGCCGCGAAAAAATATGAATAATAAACAGGCTGAGCAAGCATTGAAGCTGCTCAGCCTGTTTTATTTATCGCTGTATGCTTTTAAATTCATCTTCAAGCTTTTTAAGCTTATCAGTATCTTTTACGAACCAATAGCTCGGGTGATAAACCTCGAGCACCGGGACCGACTTGCAGGAATCAATATTTGAAAGACAAGTTCTCACGTCCGAACCACAGCACACTATAATATCCGGCGAAATTATTCTGATCTCCCGGTCTATCAAGTCTTTGTATTTCTCAACATAGGCGGCAAGGCGGCGGGTTTGGCAGCGCGTAAACCCGCCGCGTTTGTTTATATTCATGAAAGCCACATACCGCAAGGCGGAAATGTCTTTTTCGGGTGTTTCAAAGTTTTCGTTCAGTATTGCATTGGCAAGAAGTGCGAGCCCCGAAGAAAAACTGGTTCCTCTCTTCTCTTCCCCGAGCACCACCCTGCGGCACCAAAAACCGTCGTTTTGTGCTATCTCAAAATTTTCTTCAATGGTATTTTCTTTTTTGAGGCACGCCGCCTCTTTGGCAACAAAAAGAATCTTCTTGGGGCTTTGTATATACGAAGCCTCATCGATTATTCCGTCGGGGATAAAGTTATTCTTTGATATTTTGTCGTTGCTGTAATCTTCGGATATGTGACGTTTTCGCCACTCATCAAACAGTTTCTCCAACTCTGCGCTGCGGTTATCACTCATAGCCTTGCCTCCCCGTTTTTTATTTTATTATATTATCCCGAGCCAACTTTGTCAACGAAAGTTATGTCTGCTTTTTGGGTCATGTGTTTTGCTAAAATAAGAATCGAGAGAGGTGAAAATATGGCTGCAAAAGCAATTTTAGAAATTCCGGACGGATATAAAATCGAAGAGAAATCATATATTGTTGACCGCGAAACCGCATGCCGCATTTTAACATCGGACAAACAAAGGAAATTCACATATGCCAAAAAATGTGGTGAAAAAGTTGAGCTCACGCAGCATATAATTATCTGCCCTGTCTGCGGACACCGAATGCCCGCCTATCCGCGATATACAAACGGTTGGCTGACGCAGAGCTCTTCAAAAATAGCAAAGACTCCGAAAAATGTCATCAGGCAATGGTGCGAAGATAAAATAAGCGATTCAAAAGATACTATTTACTTGAATTTCATATCACAGCCGATGCTTGAAAATGTAATATACGCCTGTCCCGAATGTCGCTGTGAATCTAATTTGTTCAGCAAAATTGTGCGCTGCGAATTGAATTACCGCCGCCACAAGCTCTCAATATCCAGACAAATCGACGACACAAAAGCGCTTTTGTCCGTCTCATGGCTCAAGGGAACGGTGAACGTAAATTTTCCTATGTATGAGGAGCTTACATTTAACTTCAGAAACGGTCACACGTTCGTGCGGCTTCTGGACAGAAACAAGGCGGCAATTGCAACATGCGATGTCACCGAGCGAAAGGAGCTTTTGCAGGATAGCTTTTTTGCAAGATTATTGGGGTGTAATAAAAGAGTCGTTCGCCTTGTCAAAAAAATTTTTGTCTGCGAATGGCAGTCAAAACTGCCTTTTAAAACATCGGAGCTCAATCTGACAAAGTTCATGCTTTTAACCGAGTTTATAGGATACCCGAAGATTTTCTATCATTCGATACCGTATGCAATCGGGACGCACAATATATCCGCATTATTTAAGAGCAGGCGCAAGGCTCTGCACAGCGCTCGGCGGATAGTAAAACGGTATGAATCCGTATCATGGATGAAAACAAAAAGCATCCGAAAGCTGATTTTTTTAAATCCTGCTTTTTTATTCTACGAACATGAATGCGAGGCTCTCTCCGAAATCTTTGTCAACGTAAATCTGTTCCGCTCGGTTTTGTGTATGCCCGATATTTTTACGGTTCTCGGCAGACTCAACGAAAATCGCGGCATACTTGACTTTTTGCGTGATTACGCCGCCGTTAAAGGTGAAATGTCGTTGAAACGCGAGATGATGACCTCACCAGTTTATTTAAATGAGTACGCCTTCCATTACGGCGGTTTGAGCGACCGAGCGAAAGTGCGCGAGAGAAAACAATGGAAAAACGGCATTTCAATAAAGGATATATATAAATTTGACACCGCAAGAGTATCACTTCCCGTCTTCTCTTGTGATATCGGGATACCCGATTGCGTCGTATACGGATTTCATTTTTTCCGTCTCGGCTTCGAAAGCGACTATTTTGAAGCTTCAAACAAGCTGAATAATTGTCTGCGCTTTTTCCTGGATCGCTCCGACATGGCCGATAATAACCCTGTCATATGTGTATCTAAAGGCGAGAAGTTAGTCGCCGCGATAGAGGTGCACGGCAAATCAATTGTGCAAGCTTCCGGATATTCAAACAGACCGCTTGAGTACGACCCATATTTATACAAGGCATATACCCGTTGGTGCAAAAAATACGGCTTGCGCGAGGGCGAAATATGAAAGAATCCAGACACGCAAGCCCGATTCACACAAGGAATAATAAAACGGTTCGGTGATAAACATACCGAACCGTTTAATTCATATAAATTCGCTTATCGGGATCTTATTGATATCTCTGCCTTTTTCATCTTTGAAGAAATCTTTTCTTCCGGTGCTTTCATAATCCCACAGCACGGTAATGTTATCTATCCGCACAGCATTCTCACGGACGAATCTTTTGATGACGGCCGTCCAGTCAAATCCACTGCCGGAAACGCGAAAAAACATATCGCGGCAGTCCTCAACAGTGTCGTACATCCCGCCCAATCTGGCTCGCAAAAACTCGTCGTTCAGAGCTTCGATAACAAGCGAATTTAGCTCTCGGACATTCATATTAATCCCGGTCGGCAATTTATCGGCAACCGCCAAGACAAAATCGGCAGTAAGAAAATTATACTGTTTATCCTCAATATCAATCATGAGATCGTGCACGGTATCCCCGTTGTAACCCGGGTACTCATGTCCGGAGTCTCCACGGCTCAAGCCCTCGGCGTATGCCGATATGAGATTCAATATCAAACATTTCGTCCCGCACCGTGTCGTGTGTTTATACAGCCACTCTGCGGCATAGAGCGTGTCCTCCGCATCCTCACTGTCTGCGTAATAGTGACTGGTGCACGCAAAAGCCTTGTCATCCTGTCTTATCATCCACGCCGTTTCTCTGTTCATAACATTCCTCCTTTGATGCATTATACCAAACTCAATGCGTCAAAATCGGGACAAAAAACTGGGGATAAATTAAACAAAGCAGCAAGAATAAATCTTGCTGCCCTGGGATTTGTCTTTTTTTACAGACCTGTTCAATTATTTAATCAAGCGACTCCAAAATTTTTTCAATGGCCTCCGCATTGATTTTCTTTCTGTCTCCTTTTACGGCAACAGTCATATTGCATCTTCTGAAAATATACTTTGCGGCGTCGATTATCTGCTCCTTAGTTACTCTGAACCTGCCGTAAAATTCATCCGAATAATCTATCGGCTGCGTTTTTAATATATGGTTGTAGTAAGCCATATTCCAATTCAAATTATCCGGATTATCCAAATCCAGTTCCCAATTAAACATCTCATAATTAAGATTCGCTTCAAAGTTAAACCGACCGTCTTTTGCCGCATTTAACAACTCGACAACCGTTTTGAAAACGTCCTCAATCTTATTTCTGTCAACTTCAAAGCTGAAGTTAATATTGCCTACATTGTCATATTGCTCAAAAGTGCTGTCGTATGAATAAATAATAGGATTGTCCTCGGACAGATAATTATACACCAACGCTTTATCGCCATTGAACAGCAATGCATAAAGTAAATCATAGACTCCGCCCAGATATTTTGAACAATCAACATCAAATCCTATCTGAATATAGTGCCAATAATTATTTTTGATCCAAATTTTCTTTTCCCTATGAAAGAACTCGTTTTCGTTTCGCTACGCTCCACTCCAAAGGCGGTCAAAAACATCATTTATCTGACTTCTTAAAAAACTTACACACTTTTATTGACAAAGCCGCTTAACGGTCTTTCAATCATTAAGCCAAGTGTATGTTTGATTTCAAATCAAACTGCTATATGCCTAGCAGAGCCTTCACTGTGTAGTGAAGAGAAAAATATTCCCTCCTCGATTTCAGAAATTACAAATCCACATATTGCACCATTTAAGTTGATGGTCTTACTTTAGTCTACAACAGCTACCGTAGTAGGATCGCTAAAATAATGGGCAGCTTGGGTGGTAAACATTTTTTTATAAATTCCTGATTCTTTTGCCATAAGGCTCTGATGTGTTCCGTCTTCAAAAACGGTGCCATTATTTATTACGATAATTCTATCACAAAAATGTGTTGAAGAGAGCCTATGAGATATAATAATTGCAGTTTTATTTTCAACCAATTTTTCGAATCCTGCGTAAATTTCATATTCCGCAACAGCATCCAGCGAGGCGGTTGGTTCATCTAAAATAATAATAGGGGCATCTTTATAGCAGGCGCGTGCAATAGCTAGCTTTTGGCTTTCGCCTCCCGATAATTCAACGCCATTTTTATCAAACTCTTTGCTATACAAAGTATCAAGGCCATTATCTAAAGTTTTTAGTCTTTGAGAGAATCCACTTTTTTTCAAGGCTATATTTATGTCTTCAGGATTTTCAGTTTTGCCAAGTAAAATATTATCTTTCAAAGAGAATGAAAATAATTTGTAATCTTGAAACACGGCCGAAATAAATGAATTATATTCTTCCTCATTATATTCATATATATTTCTGCCGTTGAGAAGAATTTGTCCCTCATCTGGAATATAAAAACGACAAAGTAATTTTACAAGAGTGGTTTTTCCGGATCCATTCAACCCAACAATAGCAATTTTTTCCCCCGCATGAATCTTTAAACTGAAGTCTTGCAAGATATATTGTTCCTTGCCAGGGTATCGAAACGAAACATGGTCAAATACAATTTCCATGCGTGATTTATTTTCTGACAAGAAAGGTTTGTTTTGATTTTCAGCTTCTTTTTTTAGAGAAAGATTCACGCAAGTTCTGAAATCGGTAACAAACGTTCCACTCTTCATTAAATCAGAAAAGGCGTTCGAAAATTGTTCGGATATACTTGATAACGATACGGCTGCGGTGATAACAAGCACGGCTTCGTCAATCTGAATAATGTCTTTATAAATTACATATACAACAAACGAAGTCAAAAAAGAAAACAGAAGAAAATTAATTAGAATTGAGAATATGCTGAATTTTCTGCAACTTAGATCATATTTCTTTTTTGTTTTTAGATACTCCGTACAATTTTCTTCTGCTCTGTCATAGAGCCATTCCTGAATTGCATTAATGCGGACTTCTTTTCCGTATATGGGGTTTTTAAGTAGCCCCAAAACATAATTTGTTCGTCTGAGTGGTGGGATAACAAGGTTCTTCCATTTAGTCCAGTTTAAAGCCTTTACTTTTTCGGATAAAAGGATCAATACGATTGCGACAAGCAGAGGAACAATCAATATCTTGTCTACAGCAAGAATGGTTGCAGCAAGACCAATAATTGTAACAAATGTAGAAATGGAAACAATTACATTTTCAAGCACACCAACGAACTTTCCCGGATCTTGTGCCAGTTGAAGCAAATCTTTTGCAAACGGTTTCTCCATTTCAAAATAATCCATTTTTATGGCGGTCATGCCTACTTGCGTGAGAATCTGTTTTTCAAGCAAATCCATATCTTTTCTTAGAATAGGTTCTATCACGGACGAAAGAATTTGCGTGATTCCAAGAGAGACCACAAGCGCTCCAACAAATATAGCTGTCAGAGTCCAGTTCTTGTCTATAATAATGTACTGTACGATATATCGCAAAAAAATTACAGTAGTTAGACTTTGTGCGATATCCAACACCACTTTAAAGATATTCAACGCATAAATCCTCTTATTTATTTTCCATATAAACTTTAGCAAAAAAAACAAATTGGATAAGATGGGAGTTTTTTTCTTGCTCATAAAACTATGATTCCTTTCTCCTGAAAATTAAAAGGCAGCGACAATCACGTTTTATAGTACAGGGATTGCTTCATGAACATATCTTCATAAATTCCTTGTTTTTGTAGTAGCTTATCATGTCCACCAACAGAGTCAATCTTTCCTCCATCAAACACATAAATAGAATCACAGAATTTTGTTGAAGACATTCGGTGCGAGATAAAGATGGTGGTTTTATTTTTTGTGAGTTGACTGATTTGTTCATACATACGCTGTTCTGCAATTGCATCTACTGCTGCAGTTGATTCATCCAAAATAACAATAGGTGAATTTTTATAAAGAACTCTGGCTAGTGCTAGTTTCTGACCCTCGCCACCTGAAAGCTCAATTCCATCTTCACTAAAATCTTTATTAATATAAGTCTCATATCTGTCAGGGAGTAAAGATATCTTATCTTCAAGACCGCTGTCTCGTGTTGCCTCATCTAGCTTTGCTATATCATCTTCACCAGAAAGTATAATGTTGTCCTTAAACGTGAAGGAAAAAATTTTATAATCCTGAAAAACGACAGATATGATTTTTGCATATTCAGAGGAAGAAATTTCATTTATGTCTGTTCCGTTTAGTAGTATTTTTCCAGTTGTCGGCTGATAAATTTTACATAAAAGCTTTACGAAGGTGGTTTTCCCCGATCCATTAAGGCCAATGAGCGCTACCTTTTCTCCAGTGCAAATTTTTAAGCTAATATTTTGCAATGCGAAGGTATTTGAATTTGGATACTTAAAACTTACATCTACAAACTCGATATCATAACTACCTTCTTTTTGGGATGAAGTTTGTGCAAGAAGCGATTTATTAGAAGAGGTTACGTTTTCTAGATATGTCTCGTAATCTTTTACATATACTGAAAACATGTTCAGACGATTTACACTTGCTAACAGTCCTCCAACAGCCTGAGCAAAAGCAAGCATTGTCCCAATATACATTGTCATTTGCCCAATTGAAATAGAGCCATTATATGCAAGATATACAACATATCCATACGAAACGGCATTAATTATCGCTAATAAAACTGTTTCAAAAAAGTTAAGCTGGCAGAGTTTTTTTGTATGTGCACTTAACTTTTGATTATATTCTTTTACCTCTTTATCAATTTTATCGCTTGCCCATTTAGATGCTTGATTGATACGCATTTCTTTTGCATATTGAAAATCAATGAGAATCTCAAAAAGATAGGTAAGCTTTCTCTGAGTCTTGGAGATATTTTGGTCATATTCGTATTTGTATCGTTCTCTTTTTTTCTCAAATTCATAATTGCATATTGCAATCACAAAGAAGACGAGATAGATTAGAACATGCAGCCTTACCATGATGAAAGAAAAGCCAATGACTAAAAACAGATTAATAAAAAATCCAGACAAATCATCTGCTACGAATCCATTTGCAGTTACATTGCGGCGCAGTTTTTCTTGTGTATTGCGAATTTCATCATTTTCCTGGTCTTTATACTCCATTTTCACATAATGAAATGCGTAATCCAAAGCTGTATTTGCATCACCTTGGTTATACGCCTTTAAAATATAAGGGGTAATAGCGGCTCTGAAAATCTGAATGCCAAAAATTGCAATTATTAATATGGCTAGATGAAACATAGTCTGTCTAATTGATGACCTGTTTGTAATATCATCAATAAAATATTGAGGGAGAAGGATTGAAGAAAAGGTTTTCGCAATTTCAAGAATAACAAGAAAAAATGTAGGCACAAATACTGCGGGATTTAATTTCTTGGTGTATTGTAGCATAAAACGAATTCCATGCCAAAAATTTTTAAATCGTTTTTTCATTATAAAATATATGTTGCATAGCAGCATAAGACTAATCGAGACGTTTGATCTTGTGCAGACTATGCAATCACTCCTTTCTGTTGTTAAGAAGTGGTTTTGTGTAAATATTACGGTGTTTCTGTTATCTATGATTCTTGGGAAAAATATGAAATAATCTCATTTGTTAAGTCCATCATCTGGGCTTCTTCTCCCAAAAGAAATGTAGGTAAATTAAAATGATCATATAGATCTTTTTTTACATTCTGGAATGATTCTTTTGAAATAATATTGCTTGGACCCACGGGTCCCGCCCAGTCAAAGGTCTGTACCACGGGAAAAAGGCAAAGTGCAATTACTTCACATTCAACGGTTGATTCAAGAAATGAGATCGTTTTTTCAATATATTCATAAGTATCATTCATGGAAATACTTAAAATAATAGCATCGGGGCGCGTGCCCATTAAAAAATTTGTTTGAAAAATATTATAATAGTAGAGATGGTTCGGATAGATATTCACATTAGCGGATTGGGATCCAACCAAGATAATATCACACCGGGTATCCTCCAGTTTATGTATAGTTTCGTTTAGATATCTTATAACATCGTAATCGTGTATGCGCAAAGAATAAACACTATTATATCCGATAGGGAAAACATACTCCATTCCAAAAAGTAGTGCACTTGGTTCTGTGCCGATTTGACCTACCTTAAAGCCTTTATTCCGCAGACAGTTTCTCAAAGTGACTTGTAAAGTGAATTTGCCTTGGCGTCCTCCTGTGCCGAAAACTCCAACTACGGGGACAATATTTTCGTGTAGCTTTTCATATCGAAAAGGAGGGAGATGTTCTGGCAGTATTGTTGGACTTTGCACTCTCTTATTGTTTTTCACGATTTGACCTAAGTCGTCAAAAGAATATATCTGCTTATCATGCCGTAGCGCTTCTGAAATCAGGTTATTTTTGAAGTCATACGATTTCATTTGCAATATAAGCATGTCGATATGACCAAGAATCAATGTGTCAAAGCTGTCCCAATCGATTTTTTCAATGTTCTTGATAATATGCCCTGAGGAGTCACTCTTGACTTCTTTGTTAGTGTTCTTTCCAACTCGCAACGAATATTTTGTATCATATACATCAGTGATTTCAAAGTCCAGTTTATCTTCGAATCGCAAGATACTATGCATTTCTTTGTTAAAAGGAAACAGGGCAGCTTTTTTATTTTAAATATGTTATTGGGCATAACTGGAACACAAGTATTCGTATGTATTTTTTTTGCACTTACAAATTAACATCAATATCAAAAGTATTAAAGTTTCAGAAAATCAACTTTTATTCGACAAATTGATTATACCACAATCAATGGTAATGTCAATACACAAAAATAACGCAAAATATTCACATTGAAACATTAAAAAGTGTTAGACAAAATGTTAGACACATGGGAATTTCGAGCTATTTTAGAAAAGGGAAAAGCCCTGAACCCGTTGAGGCTCAAGGCTTCTGAGATGGCTCCCCCTGTTGGACTCGAATCAACGACCCTGTCGGTCAGAAACATAGTCGCCTTGCTCGCTTGGGGCGCTCGCAATGCTCCTTGTTTCTTCCTGCTCGGAGCACCGCTTCATCTGCCGCAGGCAGCGCGGTGCTCCGAGCCAGTTAACAGTGGTTGTGACGCGAATATCAAACAGTGTCATTCGATTCCATGCAGTGTAGAACCGTGATTTTACCTATATAACGCAATTAATAAACGGTTCGCGTGGTGCGAAAAATCGCTAAATAATAATAGTGTTAGACAATTGTTAGACGGTTTGCTTGCTGTTGTTTTATATAGCGGAGTGGAGCAGTTGGTAGCTCATTAGGTTCATGCCCTAAAGGTCGTGGGTTCAAGTCCCGCCTCCGCAACCAATATCCCGTGTGCATCCTTGGCTCAATGGTAGAGCGGCTGCCTTGTAAGCAGCGGGTTGCGTGTTCGAGTCACGCAGGATGCTCCAAAAATCCAAGCGCGAGGAAGCGCGAGAAGTTAAGTGTTGGGTTGCCTGAGCGCTCGGCGGCGGCTTGTTAAGCCGCAGAAATCCCGATGGCTGATGAAAAGATTTAAGGGGCTTGGTATAGGTGTGTATGACGCTCTCGTGCGAGACATATACGACCCGGAATACAATATAACATACCCGCCGCTCAGCTGTTGCAACGACGAGATATTTGCGGCGCGTTGCACCGACAGAGACGCTCCAAAGGTTATTTGGGCTATACAAGCCACGGGTCAATTCAATAACGATATGTATCTTGCGTTGCGTGACGGGTTTAGGCAGGACAAAATCAAGTTGCTTACATCCGAAAACGATTTCTACGAATTACCTCGCGGGATTGTACAAGCTATTCTCGACGACGCAGAACTTAAACGAAAGCTTTTACTGCTCTTTATTCATACAACGCTTTTTATTAATGAAATAATAGTCTTAAAATACACGCCCACCGGAACGCTTATAAAAGTCAAGGAGCAGTCCGGTATGCGAAAAGACCGAGTGTCGTCGGTTGGTTATAACTACTGGGTCGTTCAGGAGCTTGAAAGAAAGATTAAGCCCGGAAATAAACCACCTGAACGCAAAGACGAGTGATAAACAAATGCTTTGTTAACAAAACGAGCAATGGCGTATAACAAAAGGGAGCGCTCGCGGCACTCCCTAAAGGCACATTTTAATGACGGCGAATACGAACCTTAACTTGCGTCTTGGTTGTGGCTTTAATTTTAGTCGTAACTTTTATTTTAGCCATTCAGCCTCACCCCTCTCCCGACAGCAACCTGTCGCGTTGTCAAACAGGTCTGCGGTAAGGACGATGTGCGAAATTATTATATATGTCATTACTCGTTCTGTCAACGGCATTATTAAGAGCAACAAATTGCCATTATGGTGACGTAAAAGTCTCAAAACGGGTAAAAATTTTACCCAAAATGTTGACTTTGCCGTAAGTGACTGCTATAATATAAATGGAAATAAGGCAAACCTGTTGATAAACGGTTAGCCCCAAAAATCTCGTAAAAAATAACCGCGACTTTGGGAATAGGGGCGGTTATTTTTTAATGCTTATTATATAGCCTGTAGCTATAACAAGGAACAGAATTACAGGATAATATTGCTCCATCGCACCACCCCCTAAGTTTAAAATAGAGGGTAAACACCCTCCAAAATTGAGGGTTAACCGCTTACCGTTATGCAGGTCTGCCTTATTTACAGCTACATTATAGCACAATACGACAAATTTTTCAATATCAATATATTGAATTCTGCGGACATAGGTGGGACGTCTCGTTGTCCTAAGGCATCCGCACAGAATTACGGTCATCTTGTAAGTTTTATACATGGCGGCTCATTATTTATAGTTTAGAATGAACGGGAGCACACCCCACCTCGTAAACCCTTGCGAGGTGGGGTGTGCTTGTTGAATAGCAACAAATGATTATTTCTCAGCTTAACCCATACAATATTACAAATGAGCCTCTTCATCTTATATGTTATATTGACAAATTTAGTACCCTGTATTATAATTATGAAAGGAATTGACGCCTTTGAAATGGAGTGAGATCATGACAAAAATAAAGACGCTGTATGGTGTAAACTCGTTTTATAGTCGTCTCAGAGAGCAAGAGTCTGTGCGTCGTTCTCAGGGAGAAAAAGTTAGGTTAGACAGCAAATCTATTTTGGCGAGCTATGAATATGAAGAAATTAAACCAAACCCAACAAAAGAAGATTGAACGGATATCTGCGCGTAAGGCGTAACTAACGGCTACATACAAAAAAATCATAACCACTAGTAAACTAGTGGTTTGCACAGCCCCTATAAGGGGCGCC
>OHBE01002514.1_pt1 | contig 13354 bp, 12 predicted proteins | sample 1577231 | NCBI WGS metagenome assembly OHBE01 (sample SAMEA3541506, study PRJEB24748) | human gut metagenome | biome: human gut; feature: human-associated habitat; material: faeces | place: China | collected 2012
CAATCAGCTACGCTATTTTGTCTCCGCCGCGGAGCACCGGAGCTTCACAAAGGCGCCGGCTCGTGCGTCAACAATCGGAGGGCATTCACCACACCGACAGGAATACCTGCACGGAGCAAATCATCAAACGTGTAATCAGTGTCTTCCACCACATCGTGCAGAAAACCGGCAATCTTTTCTTCGTCAGTCTTCCCCATCAACCCTACAGCAAGGGAATGGAGTATAACGGGGTGACCATCACGGTCGAGTTGTCCAGCATGGGCTGTGGTAGCGATGTGGAGGGCAATGTCTATTGGGTTCATTGTATATACTATTTATACGATTATTTGTTCTTTTTTTTAATGTATTCAATCTATCGGTGCAGAATCGGAAACGTCACACCGGACACATCGAATATATCCTTCTTGCTCATACCCCTTTTTATAACGATGAATCAATTGCACAAGCGCATTGAGGCGCATATCTGTCAGTGTCATATTGCGATACTTTAGATACTGCGCATCGTACAATCGGGCATTACCACGGCTCAACCTTTCCTCAACATCTTCGGGGACGAAGAAACTTGCTCGGTCGCCTAAATACTTGTAAAATTCAGATTGATAAATATGGATACCCGCCAGGTCGAAATCACCGAAATGGATGTACGGATTAGGAATGCTTATCAACCAATCACGCAAATCGGACGACCGGGGATAGCGAGATACAAACAACACTTTCCACCCATCAAACAGGTGCTTTTGCCGACGGATATGGCGAAAGTTCTCTCCATTCTCAACACCGACCACCACGACATCCGACGGTATGCGGAACACGTCCGGTTGCTGAATGAAAAGAGCGACACCGTCCGATGGTGCAATAAGGAAAGCCTCATCCCCCATCCACGCCTCAATAGGTTCGTAACTGTTCACAAGGAATCCGCGAAAGGTTCTCAACTTGATGGACTTGGAATTTCCTGTTTCCTGCACAAGCATACTGCGTTCCAACGTTGCATGCTCGCCATCGGCAACTTCCAACCATCGTTCAAGGGACGTACCGGAAGTGTAAGTATCGCAAATGAACTTACGACAGACATCCACATGGGTCAGTCGGTAAGAGACACGACTTCCGTGTGTAACAGGAATCAGTAACCCCTCTCCCTCTAACTCACCCGCCAACCAACGCGGCAAGGAACTTGAAGGCACAGTCTCCCCTGCGAGCATTCGCAACAGTTTCTTTGCCACAGACGGTGTAAATCTTCCTTTATCCATATCCTTTTCTATCGACACTTTTTACTTACGGGTGAGCAACGGCACTATCCGGGTGTGGCTCTTCGCATCTTTGCTCAACAGGTACGTATATTTATAGTCTTCCACGTTGTAGGTGGTGGGCGAACTGTTTATCAGCAAGATGTTGCGGCAGTTGGCAAAGTCGAGAATACCTTTAACGTTGTTGGGATGCAACTTACCAATTTCGTCCATCATACAATGCACTTTGAAATCACCAAACTTCCTCGATGCTTTTTCTTTGAACACGTTGATAAGCATAATGTTGACCATCGCCTTCACCAAAATATCCGTACCATCCGAACCTACATTGGCAATCTTCTCCACCCAACCCGTATCGTTGTCGTTCTCCATCACACGGAACTGCAAGTTGAACGAATCGGACACGACAAGGTTATTCCGCGACGGTTCGTCTTTCAAAAGTTTGCTAAATGCGTTCAGGTATTTCACGGCATGCAGATTGACGTCCACACGCGAATCTTGCGAAAACAAATCCACCGCACCCATATTGAACGCATTCTCATCATTAAACTTCTTCATCTCCAACAACAGCAACATCAGTTTGTCATTACTCTGCAAGGGACGCAGTTCGATGCTACGAATCACTCCGGCAAAGTTCCGTTTGATGAAGTCTTCATTGATGTCTTTGATGGTCTTGTGTATCAAGCTCTCGCTCCGGGTCAGTTCACCTGTCTCTTTGGAGATACGGCGCAAGATGTTCACATACCTCTCGCTGATGCGGTTTTGGTATTCGGCAATCTTGTTGTTGTCGATAAACTCGCAGAGGTTGGAAGCAAAGTCCATATAATCGGAATCGCTCGCAAGTGCTTGCGGGAAACTGAACGTATTTCTTGCGGTGAAATTACTGTTGAACAGATTAACAGACTTCTTGAAATTGTCCGTATCGGTCTTCAACGATATAATCAGGCTCTTCAATTCGTCCACTATCACGCCGCACGTCTTCTTGGTGGCAAGTTCGCGGGAAGTGTACGACTCGGGAGGAGAAAAATTCTCGTCTTTGCGGAAGTTCTCCAGCACATCCATATCCTTCTTCAAAGCATCTCGCTCACCGCAACGGGTACGCATCTTGTTGGTGGTATCCTCGCATTGGTCGGACAGTCGCTTCTTCCGCAAAGCGTACTTCTCGCTCAAGTCAGTTAGATGTTGTTCGTTGCTCTTCTTCTCCGCACGTAAATCCGGCTCATGGTCGAACAACTCTTGTTTGTCTTTCTCATAACTCCACACCAAAGATTGCTTCTTGGCTATATACTCCAGTTCGGCAGCCATAGTGTCAATCTTCGCTTTGTAAGTATCGATAGCAGCAGTATCCGCACCTTTACCATTCAGTTCGTCTTTCTGCTGACGGAGCAGTTCTTGCTTCCGCACTTCCATCTCCAAGCGATGATTGGCAAGTTCCTTCTCGATAAGTTGCACATCGGCATCTACGGCGGCACGTTCTCGTTTCTCTGCTTTGCGCAGTTCTTCGGCGATTTGAGTGATACGTTTCTCCCGTTCTTGCTTCAACACAGTTTCGGTATCGTTGCACTTCTGTCGTTCTTTCTCTTTTCCACCAATGGCAATCTCTATTTCGGCAAGCTGCTGCTTCTTCCATTCATCCTCTTTCCGTTGCAAAGAGGCACGTTCTGCCTGGAGGTTCTTTTGCTGAACGGGGTACTGTTGCAACTGCACTTCAAGCAAGTGCATCTCATCGGAGAGGGCAGAGATTTGCTTTCTGTAGTTCTTTCTTACAACTTCCGTCTCCTTCTCTTTCCCTTCGTTCAACTGAACAAGTTGCTGAGTTTCAGCATCTCTTTCCGAAGATTTGGCATCCAATTCGGCTTGCAGTTGCTCGGGAGAACGCAAATCACGTTCCACCTCAGTCAAATTCAACTTCACACCAAAGAAGGTGTTACCACCATCGGCTACCAACTCCGGCGAAAGGTGCCGGTTATAAAGAATCTGCTTTTCGTCGGCTATCTTACCGATGTTCTCCTGCCAACCCGGTTTGTGCTTATCCAACCATTCGCAGAAAGAACCTTTGCTGTTCTCTATCAAGGAACGTAGCGATTCGATGTCGGCATCCAGCTGTTTTCTGTGCCGCATAACGACCTCTATCTTCGCTTCCCACTCTTTCTCCAACTTCCCCACTTCCTCTGCCGACTTCTGTCGGAGACGGTCACCCTCCAGCTTCATACGTTCCACGCGCACGGACGCATCTTTCTCTGCTTCCGACAAAGCACTCAGACGTTCTTCACAATCTTCTATCTCGCGTTGGTAATGAACGGTATATTCCATCTTCGTCTTCTGTTGCTTCAAAGCAGAGATTTCTTCCAACAACATCTCTTTGCTATCAGACAGGGTCTTCAGTTTCTCTTCGTAGACGGCACGGATTTCATCGGTCTGCTCGTAATGTTTCTTCTGCAAAGCGGAAATACGTGTGTTCAATTCTTCTTTCAGACAAAGGATTCTGTTCTTGGTCTCATTCCCGAACTTGGCAAATTCAGCATCAAGTTCTTGTTCGAGTCGTCGGTACTTGCTCATAACGTCATCGTATGTACCGGTCAGTTCGTGATACACCTTGTTCAACGACTCTAATTCATATTTCAACGCAGGCTCTTTACTCATTTTGGCAACGACCTCTTCGATGCGTTCTTGTTCGTAGTATCTACGTTTGCTTGTTATCTTCTGCAAATCGGCATCGATACTACCCTTCTGCTGATTCAACTTGTCGCGCTCACGATTGAACTTCTCCCGCTCTTCACCCAACAAACGATTGTTGCGTTCCACCTCCTTGTTCAGCAAGGCTATCTGTTCGTCCAGTTCGGGAAGTCTGCGGCAAGCATCCTTTTCGGCATAATTGAGTTCGGCTCTGCCATCTTCTATCTGTTTCTTGGAATAGAGCAGCGTCCGATAACCTTTAATCACCCTATCGGCTTGCTTGCGGGCAGGCACTACTCCGTTCTTGTCCTGCTTCATCCACAGCATCACATCGTCATATTCCTGTTCAAAGGTCTCTATCTGACTGCGGTAGTAACTAAGGTCGATAACAAATTCATTGTCGTCCATAGACTGAATAATGGTATCTTTGATGAAGTCGGCATCCAGTTTGGAGTTCAGGAACACATTCTGAATGGTACGGGGGATGTTCTGATAGCGCGCACTCTCCACAATGGCATATTTGCGGAACTGCAACAACTCAGGCTTCCGGTTGTTACCAAAGATAATGTCTCGAAACATATCATAGCCGGTCACCAACGATGAGGCGTTGTAACCGGAATCAGAAATACGCGCACGAATCTCGCTCCAATCCGCCGCCACCTCGTTCCGTTCGTTCACAAACCACTCCTTCCGATACGGTGCATCCACAAAGCGGAAAGCAGCCCGCCCCATCGACTTCGTCACCACCACCGTATAAGCACCATTTTCACGCATCACTTCATAGACGATGTACGAATTGGCAAAGGGCAGGTAGAACGCATCGAAGTTCTTTTTCTCCTTCGGAATACCGAGGCGCATCTTGTCTGCATTGTAGAAAAAGAGGATGGCACGCAGCAACGTACTCTTCCCCACCCCTTGCGTACCGATAAAGTGCACATTTCCGTCCACCTTCACCTCCGCATACGGCACGTGGGCACTGTTCACAAACACCACTTTATTGAGATACCTCATCGTTCAGTTCCTCCGATATCGTTATGCAATCCCCCAAGTTCTCCATATAGTGAAATGCGGTTAATACTTTATACGTACTGTCGTGCTCGTTTTCCAGTTCTATCATACCCGACTTCTCCAACTCCGCCACCAGCTTCTCCACCACCTCGTTGTACTTCTTCTTATCAGAGAATAGTTTGGCGGCTTTCTCTTTCAACTCCATCTGGCAACTGATTTGCACCTCGATGTCTGCCGGACGGAACTTGAAACCGGGACCGAACGTGGCATCATACGTTTTCAGGAAACTGAGGTAGTCTATCCACTTCATTGCCGCTTCCAGCTTACGTTCCAAATCCACCTTCGCTTCCCGCCGCGTAAACAGGTAATAACCATCGCCACCTTCCAAGTAGAAACCGATTCCTTTGTAGTACTCGTAGTATTCTGCCAACTCTTCTTCAATGGCATCGTAGTAGCGTTTCACGGCAGGCGACACGCTGTTGGAGGAGATAAACCCTCCTTTGCTCAGTATATTGAATATTTCTTCGGTATATTTCATAAGCATTCCGTTTGCAATGTTATTTGGAATAGATTAAAGGATACTCCACCCCGCAATCCGTTTCGTAGGTGTCGGTAAAATCCAACCCATCGGCATATTGCGACGCTATCTGGCAGAAGTAGAGAATCTTTCCGTTGGTATCCACCTCCTTGTGGTAGCGATAGTTCATGACAAACCTGAACAAGTGGCTGCTCGATGCAGCAAAGGCATTGTACACCTCCTGCAAGTTGACGGCATCCAACATCTCACTGTCCGCTTCCAAGAACTCTTGCGGAATGGCTTCGGCTATGTTCTTCGGACCTCTCACCAAGTTCTTCTGCCGCGAGACAACCTTCTTGATAAGTTCAAGTGCAGTGGCAGAAGTACGCAACTCGTCCACCGACAGTTTGATGCGGTAGTTGGTCTGTGGTTCCATCCACACCGGGTTCATCAAGCTCAGTTGTTGACGGATGTCGCTCTTTTCTTCCAACAGGAACTGGTCGCGCAAATACTTCAAGCGACGCACTTTCTCGAAAATGCGGTTCTGATAAGCTATCAGGTTCAAGTAGTGGATAATCTGCTTTTCAATCTCTATCAAGTTGTGGTAAGCATCGTTCAGCTGCAACTTCACATCACACACCACGGTGCGCATCTGAGTATCCATCGCCACTTTGAAAAACACAGGCTGCTGGTTTTCGATGATATCTTCACTTCGGTTAATCAGTAGGGCAATATTCTTGCGCTTCTCATCGAGATTCTTCAGTTTGGCAAGTTTGATGGGATAGTTCGGCTCGTTCTTGTACGTATTGTCGATGTTCCGTTTCAAGTCTATCACATTACGTACCGTCACCATAGCAATGTTCTTCAAACACCGCCGCACCTCTTTGTGGTAGTTGTACTTCCGTTGCTCGTTGTTCTCTTGCAAGTAGTAGTCGATGTTTTCATTCAACCTTCCCAAATAGTCGTCCACAAACGATACGTTGATGCTCTCGTTCACCTGCAACACCTCTTCAAAGAACTTGAGATACACGTCCTCCATCTCCAAGAAATTCCCGCTATCCCTGATGACACCATAGTCGATGAGGTATTTGACCCGTTCCTCTTTATACTCCGTCAACTCCAAGGCATAATCGTACTTCAAGGAAGTCGAAGGTCTTTTCTGAAACATCTGCTTCATCAAGACTTTCTCCCTTTCGAGGACACGCAACAAGTCGTCTATGGATTTGAATGTATTCATAAATCAAGATCTTCTTATAACAAAGGGCAAATAACAAAGGGCAAATATAGTCTCTTCTCTCCTTTTTCCCGTATATTTCTCGGTTTACTTTTCACTTTGCACACGGTTCTTTCATTTAAGACAGAAATAACGGCATAGTATCCCTTACCCAACTCATCACGAATTGGGCAAGTGATTAATACTGTATATCAGCACGTTATCTCTTATTCAAAATGCTATTATTTTCATTTTTGGCCCAAGAAAGCCAAAAGTCTGGTAAAACTCATTGATACATGTCTCATAAGTTCAGCCATCCCCTTTCTTTTGTCAGCCCGCTTTTTGCGCAGTCCTTTCCAAATGGAAAACACAGCGTAGACTATTCTCTGTATGGTGTCAAGGTTACGGGCAGCTCTTGCCGACTTGTGTTTTATCTTGTCCTGTAGAATTTACACACAAAGCCCACAACTATTCATCAAGCAAATCCGGACGCAAAGCCCTTGTCCGTTCTAATGCTTGTTGCTCCTGCCACTCGTCAATCAAGGCATGATTACCGGATAACAAGACTTCCGGAACCCGCCACCCGTTAAATTCAGCAGGACGCGTGTATACAGGCGGGGCTAACAAGTTATCTTGAAAAGAATCAGTCAAGGCAGAAGTTTCATCCCCCATGGCTCCCGGCAACAGGCGTACAACGGCATCCGTCATGATGCAGGCAGGTAACTCACCGCCCGTCAACACGTAATCACCCACGGATATTTCCCTCGTAATCAGATGCTCACGTACCCGGTGGTCCACACCTTTGTAGTGTCCGCAAAGAATCATGATATTTTCTTTCAGCGACAATTCGTTCGCCGTCTTCTGGTTAAAAACAGGAGCATCCGGAGCCGTATAGATAATCTCGTCATAATGTCGCTGGGAAGTCAACTCGTTGATACAATCAAAAATAGGCTGAACTGCCATCACTAACCCGGCATCACCCCCGAAAGAATAATCGTCCACCTTCCGGTGTTTATCTTTCGACCAATCCCGAATGTTATGAATATGGATTTCCACGATTCCCTTTTCTTTCGCCCGTTTAATAATCGAGTGATTTAAAGGACTTTCCAGTAATTCCGGCACTACACTTAATATATCGATACGCATGACTAAACAATTGAAAGTTGAAAAATGAAAATTGAAAATGACTTTTCAAATCCGGTACAAAGATAGTAATTTATTTATCTTTGCCTGTATATTTAAAAATGACGAAAATGGTTATTGAAAAAGGTGTACACGCAGATATCGATGAATTGGCACGACTATATGATGATTTAAATGATTTTCTAGACTCGGATATAAATCATCCCGGATGGATCAAAGGGGTATATCCCGTTCGGCAAATCGCAGAAACCGGGATTAACGAACAGAACCTTTACGTGGTAAGGCTGGAAGGACGGATTATCGGTTCAATCATTTTAAATCATCATTCGGAACCAGCATACAAGAAGGCACTTTGGGGGATAGAATCGGATTACAGCAAAATATTCGTGATTCACACACTCGTGGTTCATCCCGATTTCCTAAAAGCGGGGGTAGGGAAAAAACTGATCTCTTTTGCCTGTGAGTTGGGAAAAGAGCTACACATGAAAGCTATCCGGCTCGATGTATACGAGAACAACATTCCCGCCATCAAGCTGTATGAAAAATTCGGTTTCAATTATATCGACACGATTGATTTAGGCTTGGGAGACTACGGACTACACAGATTCCGCCTCTACGAAAAGATACTATAAAATAAGAGGTGTGGCAAAATGATTTTACCACACCCCCATTTTCAATTACTTCAAGTAATCCTCGAAATAATTCGTTACTTTCTGCATCAGATGAATCCGGTCTCGTCCCATCACGTTATGCTCTGCACACGGGTAAGGGAAGTAATCCACCTGCACGTTATTCTTGATACACTCCCGGATAAAGCTCAAACTCTGCTCCCAAACCACAACCGGGTCAACAGCACCTTGGCAGATCAACAACTTACCTTTCAGATCTTTTGCCTTGGCGATTAAGCTAGTTTTAGCATATCCTTCCGGGTTCTCCTGCGGGGTATCCATGTAACGTTCCCCGTACATCACTTCATACCATTTCCAATCAATTACAGGACCTCCGGCTACGGCCACTTTATAAATATCGGGATAATTGGTAATCAACGAAATGGTCATGAAACCACCGTAACTCCAACCGTGAACCCCGATACGATTCGCATCCACCCACGGGAAAGATTTCAACCACTCAATTCCCTTCACCTGATCTTTCATTTCAACCTGTCCGCACTGACGGTGAATAATATCCTCGAAAGCCTTACCGCGGTTCGGCGTACCGTGATTATCGATCACGAATACCACGTAACCATGTTGAGCCATATACATTTCCCACATCCGCAAGGAAGCATTCCATGTATTGGTTACCAACTGTGAATGAGGTCCACCATACACGTAATGAATCACGGGATATTTCTTGTTTGGGTCAAAATCCATCGGTTTAATCAAACGATAGTATAAATCACTACCATCATCCGCCTTAATCTTACCCAACGTAATCTCCCCGAAATTATAATCCTTATTCGGATTCTCCACTTCCTGCAAACGATGTACAACCTTTCCGGCATTAGTCGTCAAATCCACGTTACGAGGTACTTTGATGCTACTATAATTATCAACGAAATAAGCACAGTCACCACTCATCGTAATATTGTGCCACCCCTCTTCTGTTGTCAAGCGGCTTTTCTTCCCGCTTTTTACCTCTACCCGAAAAAGTTGTTTCTCCACCGGGGAGATTTCCGATGAAAGATAATACACATATTTCCCGGCAGGATCAGCGGCCACGAATTCCACGTCCGCATCCACGTCTGTCAGACGACGAATTAATTTACCGTTCACATCGTGCAAGTAAAGATTCATGAAACCATCCCGGTTATTCGTAGAATAAATGAATTGTTTCGGGTTATTAGCCAAGAATACCAAACCGCTTTGCGGTTCCACGTAAGTATTGGACTTTTCCTCGAATAAAGTAGCGATCAATTTACCCGTTGATGCGTCATATTTATTCAAACGCATATGATTTTGTCCCCGGTTAAGCACTTGAATATATACCATATCAGACTCCGGAGCCCAAGTAATTCCCGTCAAATATTGTTCGCGGCCGAAATCATTCGCATCCAGAAAAGTCGTCTAGCAGAAGCTATATCATAAACCCCAAGACTCACCAACTCGGATTTCATTCCAGCCATTGGATACTTAATCTCTTTTAACTCACCCGTACGAGTATTGATATCCAACAACGGGAAATTCGTTACCTGGCTCTCGTCTTTACGGTAAAATCCCAGTTTCTTTCCGTCCGGAGACCAAAAAATACCACCCGTAATTCCGAATTCATTCCGGCTAACCACCTGCCCGTTCACGATATTCTTGTCCTCGTCCGCAGTAACGGTATAACTATTCCCACGCTCGTCCATGTAATACAAGTTATTATCGATCGTGTACGCATACACATTACCCGCTTTAGAATAAGTCTCGTTAGCAGCCCCTTTCGGGAAAGTAAATTTCTGTTTCACCTGTTTCTTGGCAACGTCAATGTGGTAAATACTCCCTTGACGAGCAATCACCAGAGTATTATCATCCAACCAAGAAAAATTAGGAAATCCTCTCAATTCGGCTCCCAAGATCCTGTTCAATTCCGCCACTGTGAGCAGTACACTCTTTTCACCTTTATCGACAGATTCACCCATCAAACCTTCCCGGTCCAGATAGGTCAACTGATTCTTGTCGCCTTGCCATTGAATATACTTGGACCGGGGATATAAATGATACCCTACCACGGCCTCTTCCATGGTTAAAACCTTCTTTTGCGCGCTTAAATCGAACATCATACTTAATCCGATTATTGCCAAAAACATCCTTTTCATGCTTTACTTTTAGCTATTATTATTAATCTTCAATTGTAAATTCATCCCGATCTTCCAACACGGGGAACTTCACACGAAATTCCCGTAAAGCTTTCAAATCAATATCTACCTGTTTCACCTCGTCGGCAAAAGGTTCACAAGCAACCAATACATCCCCTTTAGGAGAAATAACTGCCGAATCACCGGAATAATTCAATCCTACCCCGTCTTCGCCCACTCGGTTCACCCCAATGACGTAACATTGATTCTCGATTGCCCTGGCCATTAATAAAATTTGCCACGGTTGCCTCCTTGCCTCCGGCCAGTTGGCCACGTACACGGCCAAGTCGTAACCACACGTGTTACGACTCCACACGGGAAAACGTAAATCATAACAAATGAACGGTGCGATCCTTACTCCCTGGTAATCAAACACCAACAACTCATTCCCTGCCGTAAAATGCTCTTTTTCCTCTCCCATCGTGAACAAATGCTTTTTGTCATAATGCAAGATTTTACCATCCGGAAAGGCCACCAGCAAACGGTTGTAGTAATGCTCGTCTTCGAAATAAACGGTCGATCCCATGATCAACGCATCTTTTTCCCTTGCCCATTCCTGCATACACTGGTAAACAGCCTCGTAAAAAGGTGCTACCCGTTCTTTCCCCTTCATGGTAAATCCCGACGCAAACATCTCGGGTAAAACGATTATGTTTGCTCCTTCTATCGCTGCTATCCGCTTGTTAAAAAGTTTCAAGTTCACCGGTACATTCTCCCATTCCAAATGTGCCTGTACGATCGCAACATTCATATATACTATTATTTATTATACAATAATGATTTCTGTTAATCGCCCGCAGAAAAGTTTTCCGGGTGACGCGGGTTCGCATCCTTGTATGTTGACATGATATATTTCAAATCCGCATCCGGATCACCCGTCGGTTCAAAGCGGGGGCCCCACGTGCAATATTTATCCTTGTAATCAATACGTCCCAAATACACCGGCACCCCGGCCTCCTTAGCTATCACCAGAAATCCCTTTTTCCATTTCTTCCGTTTTTTCCGGCTCCCCTCCGGGGTTATAGTCAAATACATAACATCCCTTTTTTTGAATTCCTCCACCATTCTCTCCACGATATGATTCTCCTTATTTCCCCGATCCACAGGAATCACGTTCAACGCTTTCAAAATCGGTCCCAACGGAAAAAAGAAAAACTCCTTTTTCATTAAAATATAAGTAGGAACTCCTTGACTTATAAAAGTCAACTTCCCCCAGATAAAATCCATAATGGAAGTATGCGGTACGGATATGACTACCGCTTTTTTATCCGCAGGCAAGCCGCCCTTGAGTTTCCATCCGAATATCTTCAATATCAGCCGTGCAATATGTTTCATAACCATTCTGTTTTCTGAAATCCCGTCAAAGTTAGTGTTTTTTGTCAAGCTGCAGGGCACTCGCCCAAGTACAACGTCCCTTCCGGTTTTCCCGGACCTCACACTCCCAGAAGGTATTCATCTCCGCGTGCTTGAAATTGACCGCCCCGTCTCCCGGCCCGTAAAAGCCGGTGTATTTCTGGAAGGCGAACAAGGCGATTTTCCGCCCGTCCTCTGCCAGAAAGTTGCATATTAGGGCGAAGCGTCCACCTTTCTGCCACCATTGGGTACTCACGAGTTGCCCGACGAATGTTTCGGCCTTGTCGGGAGCGAGGAAGTCATCGTAGTAAAAGCCGTCCGTTCCCTCATGTAGTTTTGAAATATCTGTTTCCATTGTCTCGAACCTTTTTATTTCCTTTTTTCCTGACCATTGACCAGATAGACGAAAGTCCCGTATTTCAGCTTGACCTTGTTTTTCTTGATGGCCTTGCTGATGGCGTTGCTCGTCTTCTGGTAAGCGTTGTTCACCGCCTGCATTCCCCATTGGGCGAGGCTGTTCCCTGTAGTTCCGGTACTCATGCTCATGTTGCCCGACATGGCACTGCTGGCCACATCCTTGCTCGTTTCCCGGAACTGGCTGTTCGGTACATACAGGCCCTCCATACCGTCCGTGTCATAAAGCGCGAGACTGACCTTCACAAGCTCGTCGTCCACAAGGATGCTGTTGATGTTTCCCTTGACACGTCCGGACGAGAAGCCGCTTACCGTGGCGTACAGGTACGTACCCCGTTTCACCACGCACTCGTCTATTTCCACGTCATCCAGCAGGCGCAGCCTGATGCGCGAGCCGTCCACAGCCTTGATGTCCTCGTCTATGATGGCCTGGATCAGCTTCGGTTCACGGGCATCCTTCGCCAGCGTGTTGAAATAGTCCGAGGTGGTCTTCACCTTGCGGACTACCGCGCTGGGCGGTTCGTCTGCCGACGGTGCTTGCACCGGACGTTTCTCCTCGTCGATGGTGCCGGCCTCCGGTACATTCTGCGGCGGAACGGTGTCCGTGGTATCCGCCTCTTCAGGGGGCATCACCATGTTCTGTCCTTTCAGCCGTGCTTCGGCAAGGGCCTTTTCCAACTCCGCGAGTGCTTCCTGTTCACGCTCTTTGGCGGCGGCAATTTCCGCTGCCGCTGCTTTTGTAAAGGTAACGACAACAATGTCATCCACGCTTATTCCTTCGTTAATTATCTTATTACATATTCTCTCAACGAGAACCGCTGTCTTACCTGAACCGGCAGCGGCTGAAATTAGGAGATTATGGCCCGAGTTATTAATAGCTTCGAGCTGAGCATTTGTCCATCTGTTACTCATTATTCTCTCCTTTTAATGTTATTAAACTAATAATT
>OHBE01002519.1_pt1 | contig 13337 bp, 8 predicted proteins | sample 1577231 | NCBI WGS metagenome assembly OHBE01 (sample SAMEA3541506, study PRJEB24748) | human gut metagenome | biome: human gut; feature: human-associated habitat; material: faeces | place: China | collected 2012
TGGGATACTCCACGCCGTAGGTATACAGCTTGGGGTCGGTGATCTGGAAATAGATCACGGTGTCGATCTGCATGGTGACGTTGTCCTTGGTGATCACCGGCTGGGGGTCGAAGTCCGCCACCTGCTCCTTCAGGCTGACCTTCTTCACCACCCGCTCGATGAACGGGACCTTCAGATGCAGGCCCACGCCCCACACGGAGTGGAAAGCGCCCAGTCGCTCCACCACATAGGCCTTGGACTGCTGCACCACATAGATGTTCCGGACGATAACGATCAGCACCAGCACCACCAGAATGGCGATGGCCACTGCGCCGGGGATAGAGATGTTGCTTGGCATGTGATTTTCCTCCTGTTTTTAATATAAGTAGTGTTTACGGACTTACACGGGTTCCACGAACAGGCGCACGCCCTCCATGCGGACGATCTTCACCTGCGCGTTGCGGGGGATGGGCTGGCCGCTTTCGCTGCGGGCGGTCCAGGTCATGCCGCCCACATACACCGCCCCGGTGGGCACGGCGTTGTCGATGCTCTCCGTGACCCGGGCGGTCTGGCCCAGCACGCGGTCGGCGTTGGTGGCGGTAACGTCCTTGTGCAGCAGCTTCTTCACCAGGGGCCGGGTGGCCGCCAGGCACACGATGGACACCACAAAGAACAGTGCCAGCTGCAGCCAGATGGGACCGCCGCAGATGGCGGCAATCAGCCCCGCCACGGAGCCCACTACGAACCAGATGGACGTCAGCCCCACGGTGATGGCCTCCACCACGCCGAAGATCACCATGGCGGCGATCCAGATCAGCGTCATCATATCGGTGCTTCCTCCTTTCAGACACAGCCCCAGCACCAGGGCCAGAGCCAGGGTTACGGCCACTGCGCCGATGCCCAGCCACTTCTCCCGGGGGGCCAGATTGGCGAAAAACGCGGACAGGGATGTTTTCAGGGTTTTCTCCGGCAGCGGGGCCTTGGGCGCGTCCTGCACCGGGGCCTCCCGGGGCACCTCCTGGGAAAACAGCTCATCCAGGGACACCTGATACCGGTTGCATATATAGAGGATCTTCTCGATCTCCGGATATCCCCGGCAGGACTCCCATTTGCTGACGGCCTGCCGGGACACCTTCAGCTCCGCCGCGAACTGCTCCTGGGTCAGTCCCGCCCGGCGGCGTACCTCCTGTAACCGTTCTCCAAAGGCCATGGCCCCGTCCCTCCGTTTCTCTCTGACCCCATCCTACCGGAAACGGGCCGCTTTGTCTACCAACCTCCGTTTGCACCCGGGAAAAAACTGGAATTTTCTGCGCAACCTCAGGTTGTCATGGTTTTAGTATACTATATTTTCGCCTCCCGCGCCACAACATTTTGAAAAATCCTCCGGGTTTTTACCCGGCGGACAAATCGGCTTGACAAATGTTTCCTGCCCGTGTATACTGAACCCATCTGATAAGAAAGGTGGTGCCCGATATGATGATTTATAACGCTTTTGTCGTGTCGGGGACCCTTGTGCGCCTGTGACGAGCCTGCCGTAAGATAGGGTGGGCCCCTTGCGGCTGTGTCGGCGTCCTCGGAAGGAGGGCGCTTTTTTCGTGCCCGGAATTTGGAAAAGAGAGAAGAATGAGAGAGGAAGTGTTTTTGCCTTCATGGAAACCACCCGAAAATTATCCCGGCGGGAGAAGCTCGCCCTGATCGGGAAATATCTGCGCCCCTGCTGGGGGCACTTTGCGGCGGCGCTGCTGTGCGCGTGCCTGGCCATGGTGTTCAACGCCCTGACGCCCCAGATCATCCGCCTGACCGTGGACTCCATCCTGGGGCCCGAAACGCCCAAATTGCCCGGGTTCCTGATGTCCTGGCTGAACTGGGCGGCCCTGGAGGCCCAGCCCCTGCGGGCCCTGTGGTGGGCCGCTGCCGCCGTCCTTCTGACGGCCCTGCTGCGGGGCGTGTGCAGCTATGGCCAGCGGCTCCAGCTGGCCCGGGGCTCCGAGAGCTACGTCAAGGGCATCCGGGACGATCTGTACCGCCACATTCAGTATCTGCCCTTTGCCTGGCACAAGAATAACCCCACCGGCGATATCATCCAGCGCTGCACCTCCGACGTGGATGTGATCCGCCAGTTCGTGTGCAACCAGCTGGTGGAGGTGGTGCGCACGGTGTTCCTGATCGTGCTGTACCTGTGCATCATGTTCAGCATGAACCTGCGCCTGTCCCTGATCTCGGCGCTGTTTATCCCCATTGTGGGCCTGTCCTCCGGGGTGTTCTACAGGAAGATCTCCGGCCGGTTCCAGGCCGCCGACGAGGCGGAGGGCGACCTGACCACCTGCGCCCAGGAGAACCTCACCGCCGTCCGGGTGGTCCGGGCCTTCGGCCGGGAGCGGTATGAGGAGGAGAAGTTCAACGGGAAAAACCAGCGCTTCTCCCAGCTGTGGATCCGGCTGGGAAAGCTCCTGTCCGTATACTGGGCCTCCGGCACCCTGCTGACCTGCCTGCAGGTGATGGTCATCGTGGTGGCCGGCGCCTGCGAATGCGTGGCCGGGCGGATGACCCTGGGCTCCTTTGTGGCCTTCGTCACCTATAACGAGGCCCTGGCCTGGCCCGTCCGTTCCCTGGGCCGGGTGCTGTCCGATATGAGCAAGGCCGGGGTGTCCATGGACCGCGTGGGCTATATCCTCAACGCCCGGGAGGAGCGGGACCTGCCCGACGCCGTGGACGCCGTAAACGGCGACATCGTCTTTGACCACGTCAGCTTTGCCTACGACGGCCAGCCGGTGCTGGAGGACGTGTCCTTCACCATTCACCAAGGGGAGACCTTCGCCATCCTGGGGGGCACCGGCTCCGGCAAGAGCACTTTGGTGCACCTGCTGGACCGGCTGTATGACCTGCCGGAGGGCGGCGGCTCCATCACCATCGGCGGGGTGGACATCCGCCGCATGAAGCGGGAATCCCTGCGCCGCCAGATCGGCCTGGTGCTCCAGGAGCCCTTCCTGTTCTCCCAGACCATCGGGGAGAACATCCGGGCTGTGCGCCCCGATGCACCGGAGGATGCCATGCGCCGTGCGGCGGCCATCGCCTGCGTGGACGAGGCGGTAACCTCCTTCCCGGAGGGGTATGACACCATCGTGGGGGAGCGGGGCGTGACCCTCTCCGGCGGGCAGAAGCAGCGGGTGGCTATCGCCCGGATGCTGATGCAGCAGGCCCCGGTGATGATCTTCGACGACTCCCTGTCCGCCGTGGACGCCGAGACGGACGAGAAGATCCGCACCGCCCTGCGCCGGTCCACCGGCAATGCCACGGTGCTGCTGATCTCCCACCGGGTCACCACCCTGATGCAGGCCGACCGCATTCTGGTGCTGGACGGCGGCCGGGTGTCCGCCCTGGGCGCCCACCGGGAGCTGATTGACCGCCCCGGCATTTACCGGGATATTTACGACATCCAGATGCGCAGCGATGACCGCGCCCTGGTGGAGGAAGGAGGGAACGCCTGATGGCTGCCTTCGACGAGAAAGATTATACAAAATCCTTTGACTGGAGCATCTGGAAGCGGCTGACCCCCTTTGTGCGGCCCTTCCGCCGGGACTTCGTGGGGATGCTGGTGTTCAACGGCCTGTGCGCCCTGGTGGACGTGGCCATTCCCCTGTTCCAGCGCTACGCCATCCGCAACTTCATCCAGGCGGATTCCCTCCGGGGCATCGTGCCCTTCTCCCTGGCGTATCTGCTGGTGATCGTCCTGCAGGCCCTGTCCGTGGTGGCCTTCGCCCGCAACTCCATGACCATCGAGATGAACATGGGCCGGGATATGCGCCGCTCCCTGTTCCACCATCTCCAGACCCTGTCCTTCTCCTTCTATAACGTAACCCCCGTGGGCTATCTGCTGACCCGGGTCATGAGCGATACAAACCGCATCGCCAGCATGATCGCCTGGAACATGACGGATATCCTCTGGGCCCTGTTCTATGTGCTGGGCACCTTTGCGGCCATGCTGGCCCTGAACTGGCGGCTGGCCCTGGTGGTCATCGTCATCGTGCCTGTCATGGCGGTGCTCACCGGGTATTTCCAGAACCGCATCCTCCGCTGGAACCGGAAGGTCCGGAAGCTGAACTCCCGCATCACCGGCTCCTTCAACGAGGGCATCACCGGGGCCAAGACCACCAAGACCCTGGGCACCGAGGAGCAGACCGTGGCCGCCTTCCGGGACCTGACCCGCCAGATGCACGACGCCGGCATCGGCGCGGCCCGGCTCAACGCGGTGTATATCCCGTTGGTGCTGTTTGCCAGCACCATGGCCGTGGCCATTGTGCTGCTGCGGGGCGGGTATATGGTGTCGGGGGGACTGCTGGAGCTGGCCACCCTTTCCACCTTCACCACCTATGCCGTGGGCATTTTCGAGCCCATCCAGATGACCGCCGCCAACATCGCGGAGTTTATCTCCCTCCAGGCGTCCATCGAGCGGGTCATGGACCTGATGGACAAGACTCCCCAGATTCAGGACGCCCCGGAGGTCATCGAGAAGTACGGCGACGCCTTCCACCCCAAGCGGGAGAACTGGGAGCCCATCCGGGGCGAGATCGAGTTCCGGGACGTGACCTTCCGCTATCCCGACGGCGGCGGCAACGTGCTGGAGCACTTCTCCCTGCACATTCCCCAGGGGTCTACCGTGGCCATCGTGGGCGAAACCGGCGCGGGTAAGAGCACCCTGGTGAACCTGGCCTGCCGGTTCTTCGAACCCACGGAGGGCCAGATCCTCATCGACGGCGTGGACTACCGCCAGCGCAGCCAGCTGTGGCTCCACAGCAGCATCGGCTATGTGCTCCAGGACCCCCACCTGTTCTCCGGCACCGTCCGGGAGAACATCCGCTACGGGAAGTTGGACGCCACCGATGCGCAGGTGGAGGCCGCCGCCCGGGCCGTGTCCGCCGACACGGTGGTGGCCAAGCTGGAAAAGGGCTGGGACAGCGACGTGGGCGAGGGCGGCGGACGGCTCTCCACCGGCGAAAAGCAGCTGATCTCCTTTGCCCGGGCCGTGCTGGCGGACCCCCGCATCTTCGTCCTGGACGAGGCTACCTCCTCCATCGACACCCAGACCGAGCAGCTGATCCAGCAGGCCATCGACCACCTGCTCCAGGACCGCACCTCCTTCCTGATCGCCCACCGGCTCTCCACCATCCGCAAGGCGGACATGATCCTGGTGGTCCGGGACGGCCGCATCGTGGAGCAGGGCACCCACCAGGAGCTGCTGCGCCGCCATGGCTATTACCACGATCTTTACAGCAAGCAGTTCGCCGAGGAATCTGCGGCCCGCATCCTGCAATAATTACCAGAATATGGAAGCCCTGGCAGCGCCGCTGCCGGGGCTTTTTCACCCCATTTTCCGGGAAAGCGCTTCCCATCTGTCCCCCTGTGACGGACAGACTTTCCTCGGCTCCTATCGACCGTTTCCCGCATGACAGGCGGATACTCCGTGAAATTTCTGACAAGCAGATTCACCAGTTTGCCAGGATTTTCACATATTTGTCCACCTATGAAATACAGCCGTTTCCTATACCTGACATTGTTAAAACCTTGACCGCTATTTTTTCATTTTGATTCCAGTTATTTCCAAAAAAGGTTGCCAAGCCGCCGTCTTTTCGATACAATATCCTGCGAGATAGAGAAGAAGGAACCTGCAGCATGTAATGTGGGACCAAAAATCAAGGAGGTCTTTCATGAAAGTATTAGTCATCAATGCCGGCAGCTCATCCCTGAAGTATCAGCTGCTGGACCCGGAAACCGGCCATCTGCTGGCCAAAGGCCTGTGCGAGCGCATCGGCATTGACGGAAAATTCACCTATAAGCCCCAGGTGGAGGGCAAGGCCGCCGTATCGGCGGCGGACGTCCCCATGCCCACCCATTCCGAGGCCATCCAGGCGGTGCTGTCCGCCCTGGTGGACCCGGACAACGGCGTCATCTCCTCCATGAAGGAGATCGACGCGGTGGGTCACCGGGTGGTCCACGGCGGCGAGAGCTTCGCCAGCTCCGTCCTCATCACCGACCAGGTGATGCAGGCGGTGGAGGACTGCACCCCCCTGGCGCCTCTGCATAATCCGGCCAACATCATCGGCATCGAGGCCTGCCGGGCCGTCCTGGGCCACGACGTGCCCCAGGTGGCGGTGTTCGACACCGCCTTCCACCAGACCATGCCCGAGCACGCGTATCTGTACTCCATCCCCTATGAGTACTATGAGAACGACAAGATCCGGCGCTACGGCTTCCACGGCACCTCCCACCGCTATGTGTCCCTGCGGGCGGCGGAGATCCTGGGCCGTGACCCGGCGGAGCTGAAGGTGGTGTCCTGCCACCTGGGCAACGGCTCCTCCCTGGCCGCCATCGACGGCGGCCGCTGCGTGGACACCTCCATGGGCCTGACGCCGCTGGCGGGCCTGCCCATGGGCACCCGGGCCGGTGACATGGACGTGGGCGTGGTGGAGTTCATCGCCAACAAGTACGACATGACCATTTCCGAGGCCGTGAACCTGCTGAACAAGGAATCCGGCATGCTGGGCCTGTCCGGCGTGTCCTCCGACTTCCGGGATCTGGAGCAGGCGGCAGAGAAGGACCATCACCGGGCCACCGTGGCCCTGGAGATCTTCGAGTACCGGGTACGCAAGATGATCGCCGAGTATGCCGCCGCCATGGGCGGCGTGGACGTGGTGGTATTCACCGCCGGCGTGGGCGAAAACGCACCCGAGACCCGGGCCCACATCCTCCAGGGCCTGGAGTTCATGGGCATCACCTGCGATCCGGAGAAGAACCGCTGCCGGGGCAAGGAGCAGATCATCTCCCGGGACGGCGCCCCCGTCACCGTGATGGTGGTCCCCACCAACGAGGAGCTGATGATCGCCCAGGACACCATGGAGCTGGTCCTGGACCAGGAATAAGCCCTATTTATTGACCATTTCGCAAAAAAACCGGGACGCCCCAGCGTCCCGGTTTTTTAACCTGTCAACAAGTCCAGCCCTGCGCAGCGGGCCGCAAAAGTCTTTACCAGCTCTGGGCCGACAGGATGACCTTCTTATAGCTGCGGCGGAAATAGACGATCTCGGCGGCGCCGGTGATGGCCCAGGAGAAGATATACAGCAGGTACAGAGAGGTGATGGTGCCCAGCCAGGCGAACACGGTGTATACCCAGATGACCCGGAACACGCAGGAGCCCAGAATGACGATCACCGTGGGGCCCACGCTTTTGCCGATGCCCCGGGAGGCGGCGATGCTGGCGTCCATCAGCGGGGACACCACATAGGAAAAGCTCATGATCCGCAGCCGCTGCATGCCCGCGTCGATGACCTCCGTTTCGTTGGCAAACAGGCCCAGGAAGCTCCGGCCGAAAAACAGCAGCAGCAGACCGCACAGGGCCCCCACCCCGGCGGCGTAGCACATGCTCACCAGGTAGCTTTTGACGATGCGCTCGGTTTTGCCGGCGCCCCAGTTCCGGCTGACGAAGCTGGCGCAGCCGGTATAGAAGGCCGCCATCATGTTAAAGAGCAGGGTATCGGCGTTGGCGGCGGCGGAGCTGCCGGATACCGTGACGGCGTCGAAGGAGTTCAGGCCCACCTGGACAAACAGGTTGGCCACGGCGAAAATGGCGTTCTGCAGCCCCGTGGGGATGCCGATGGCCAGGACCCGGCGGGCCTCCTGGGGATGGACCCGGAGGCGGCGCAGCTCCAGGCGGCAGGCGTCCTTCCGCCGCAGCAGGTGCAGCACGATCAGCAGGGCCGACAGGCACTGGGCGATGACGCTGGCGATGGCCACGCCCTCGGCGGCCATGTGGCAGCGGATCACAAAGAACAGGTTCAGGACCACGTTCAGCACACCGGCAACGGACAGATACAGCAGAGGCCGCCGGGTGTCGCCCACGGCGCTCATGATGCCGTTGCCGCAGTTGTACACGGCCATGGCCGGCATACTCAGGGCGTATATCTTCAGATACAGCACGGCCCCGTCCATCAGCTCGTCCTTGGTGTGCAGCAGGGCCAGCATGGGCCGGGCCAGCAGAACGCAGATCAGGCACAGCACCACGCCGATGGCGGCGCACAGCACAAAGGACGTGTGAACGGTTTTTTCCACCCGCTGCCTATCCCCCATGCCCAGGCCCCGGGCCACCGCCACGTTGACGCCGCTGCCCATGCCGATCAGCAGTCCCGTGAACAGCGACACCAGCAGCGTGGTGGAGCCCACGGCTCCCAGCGCCCGGTAGTCCGCGAACTTGCCGGCAATGGCCACGTCGCTGAGGTTGAACAGCACCTCCAGCACCTGGGTCAGCATCAGGGGCAGGCTGAACAGCAGCATGTTTTTCCACAGGGAGCCTTCCGTCATGTTGACGGACAGGGCGCTCTTTTTTTGCGTCGCTTCCATGAAACACACCTCTTATCCAAAATATACTGGCACGCAATTGCACAGTATAACACCACAATTTGCACAAAACAACCCCCTCAGACGCCATATTTTCCCCAGAGGAAATGGCACGTCATTGTGCACAATGTTGTGTTCCGGAGGCAGACCCCTCCACCGGCGGAAAAAACCGGGAAAACGGCGACAGATGGATAAAATTTTCACATTCCGGGAGAAAAGTTGCGAAAAGCCCTTGCATTCCACGGGGAAATGTGGTACAGTCCACTTCGACAATTGAATAGGGGCGGCGGGGCCTGTCCGCACTGCCGCCTGACACCATTATTTCTGGCTTGCCGCCAAGGTCGCGGCAAGGAAAAAGGAGAAAGCTATGAAGAAGAAACTATTGGCTCTTTTCCTGGCGCTGGTAATGGTCGGCGCCGTACTCCCGGGATGCGGAGACGGCAGCAAGGACCCCGGCGGACAAGGAAATAACGGCAAAACGGGCGAACCGGTCAAGGGTGGCGAGATCACCGTTGGCATCGCCCAGGACCTGGACGACAGTCTTGACCCCCACCAGACGGTGGCCGCAGGAACCAGAGAGGTCTTGTTCAACATCTTCGAGGGATTGGTGAAGCCCAATTCCGACGGCGAAATGATCCCCGCTGTGGCGGAGAAATACACGCTGTCCGAGGATGGAACCACCTATACCTTCACGCTTCGTGAGGGAGTGAAGTTCCACAACGGCCAGACAGTGACCGCAGAGGATGTTGTATATTCCATCAATCGCTGCGCCGCTGTGCCGGAGGGTCAGGAGAAGCCTCTGGTAGCGGCGTTTTCTGCTGTCAAGAGTGTCGAGGCCCTGGACGAAAAGACCGTTGCCGTTACCATCGCACAGCGGGACCTGGAGTTCATCAGCTATATGACGGCCGCCATCATCCCCGCGGACTATGAAAATCAGGACACGGCTCCGGTGGGCACCGGCCCCTTCAAGTTCGTGTCCCGGACCCCCCAGCAGGACTTCGTCATGGAGCGGTTCGAGGATTACTGGGGCGCCCCGGCGTGGCTGGACAAGGTCACCTATAAGATCTGCGAAAATGCCGACGCCCTGGTGATGAACCTGAACGGCGGGTCCATCGACCTGTGCGCCCACCTGACCTCCGCCCAGGCCTCCCAGCTGAACCAGAACTTCCAGGTGCTGGAGGGCACCATGAACCTGGTGCAGGCCATCTATCTGAACAACCAGGCCAAGCCCTTTGACAACCAGCTGGTGCGCCAGGCCCTGTGCTATGCCATCGACCGGCAGGGCATCATGGACATGGTGGCCGACGGCCACGGCACCGCCGTGGGCAGCAGCATCTATCCCGCGTTTACCAAGTATTTCCTGCCGGAGCTGGTGGATAAGTATCCCCACAGCGTGGAAAAGGCCAAGGAGCTGCTGGCCCAGGCCAGGTATCCCGACGGCTTCGACATGACCATCTCCGTCCCCAACAACTATCAGCCCCATATGGACACCGCCGAGGTGGTGGCCGAGCAGCTGCGGGAGGCGGGGATCAACGTGACCATCCAGCCTGTGGAATGGAGCACCTGGCTGGACACCATCTATAACGGCCGCCAGTTCCAGGCCACGGTGGTGGGCGTGGACGCCGCCAATATGACCGCCCGGGCCATGCTGGAGCGTTTTACCTCCGACTACGGCAAGAACTTCATCAACTATAATAACCCCGCCTATGACGCCCTGTTCCAGCAGGCTATCAACGCCCAGGACGAGGCCGAGCAGACGGATCTGTACAAGCAGATGGAGACCATGCTGGCGGACACCGCCGCCAACGTGTATATCCAGGACCTGTGCGACCTGGTGGCCATGCGGCAGGATCTGGGGGGACTGAAGTTCTATCCCATCTATGTGCTGGACCTGTCCACGGTTTATTTTACCCAGCAGTAATACTGATTCTTGATTAAAAAATTTAATCAAGAATCCCGTGCGCTGTGCGCACGCACAGCGTGTGAAAATACGCTGTGACGTCTCATACAAATTTAATTAAGAAAGGTGTGGTTTTTATGAAGATGAATCGTGTATGGAGGGTTCACGCTTCCTAACCCTCCGAATATAATTTTGGAGGAAACAAAATGAAAAACCAGATCACCATCCGTGAAGCCGTCACGGAAAACGATGCTGCTGCCTTCTGGGAGCAGCTGCACGCCTATCACAAGCGGGATATTTTCACAGACTCCGACAAGGAAGAACTGGAATATTTCCTTGGTCAAGCGTATCGTGACCACATGATGAAGATCAACGGCAGGCCGCAGGATCGCTGCTTCTTCCTGTTCTTCCATCGGGGCGGACAGGATATCGGCTTTGCTATGCCGGTGATCTTCACCACGGAGGACGGCAAGTGCTTTATCATGGAGTTCTGCGTCTACCCGGAGTTCCGGGGCAGCGGCACGGGAAAAGCGTGTGCAGCAGCGCTTCTGGACTGGGCAAAAAAACACGGCGCACGTTATGCGGAGCTGAACTATGGCGGCAACGAGCGGCGGCGCCGCTTCTGGAAATCGGTGGGTTTTATCGAGAACGGCGCGGACCAATGGGGCGAACCGCTGATGCTCCTGCCCCCGGAGGAAAATCTTCCGATTACCGCAGAGCTTCTCGCCGACCCGGAGGACTGGCAGCTGAAAAAACTGGAAAACGGCTTTCTCAAAGAGATCGGCGAAGCACCGTCAACGGAGGAAAAGCAGGAACGGCTGGCGCAAGCCATCCGGGATGGGAAAATCACGTTCTTTGCGGCAAGGCGGGGCTATCGGGCAGTGGGGATGTGCAGCGTTTCCCGGTGCTTTTCCACCTTCACCTGCACAGATGTCGGGATATTCGACGACTTTTACATTGAGCCTGTGTTCCGCAAAAAGGGCGCTGCCCGGCTGCTGGCACAAGCGGCGCAAGAATGGAGCAAGGAAAACGCCCTTGCCAGCCTGACCGTCACCTGCGCCCCCTGCGATGAAGGGATGTATCAAGCGCTCGGCTTCGATACCCATCTGGGCAAGGCGTTTGCACATCTGGGCTGAATCGCCCGCCGGGAGGACGTGTACCGGCTGACGGAGCTGTGATGGCAGGCTGTGTTCCGCCAAAACGCAGCAGTGAGGAGGATAAACCATGAGATTGCGCAGAGATAAGTAACAGTTTCCATAAAATTTGAATGGAGGTTACTTAATATGGAAATCAGAGAATACAAAACATACAACGAATCAGAGATTCTGCGCTTATACACGAGTGTTGGCTGGACGGCCTACACCGATCAGCCGGAGGTACTGCGTAAAGGCTTTGAGGGCTCTATGCTGACCCTTGCCGCTTATGAGGGCGATCAGCTTCTTGGCATCATTCGCACCGTGGGCGATGGGCATACCATCGTGTTTGTGCAGGACATATTGGTGTTTCCGGAGCATCAGCGAAAAGGCTTCGGCTCTGCGCTCTTACAAGCCGTTCTGAACCGATACAGCCATGTTCGTCAGATTGAGCTGGCAACGGATCACACGCCGAAAACCATTGCTTTTTACAAGTCAATGGGATTCTATGAATTGTCCGAAATCGGTTGCTGTGGATTTATGAGAGGATAAGAATACCAGCATCTCAATGCCAAAGGCAGTTGCTGGGGGGTATCCGTGCCGCCATCGGCAGCTGAATACAAACGCAAACTAATATTTGCCTTTTCCGGGATTGTGTGGTATGCTGATGCCTGCCGGTCCGTCCGGACACGGCACTATGGGAAAAGAGGGAGAGCGCATATGAAAACCTATCAGGAAATGACCCTTGCGGAACGGCAGGCGGAATACGCCGCCCTGTGCAGGACCCATCAGGAGCAGAAGGCCCTGGGCCTGGACCTGAATATGGCCCGGGGAAAGCCCGGCCGGGAGCAGCTGGATATGGTCATGGAGATGTACAACATCCCCCTGACCGCCGACGACTTCATCACCGACGGCATCGACGCCCGGAACTATGGCTATGTGGCGGGTATTCCCATCGCCCGGAGGCTGTTTGCGGACCTTCTGGGCTGCAAGCCCGGCCAGGTCATCGCCGGAGGCAACTCCTCCCTGGAGATGATGTTCGACGCCGTGTCCAAGGCGTATACCCACGGCCTGCTGCACAGCGAAAAGCCCTGGGGCAAGCTGGACAAGGTGAAATGGATCTGCCCGGTACCGGGGTATGACCGGCACTTCAAGGTCACGGAATCCTTCGGCATGGAGCTGCTGTCCGTCCCCATGACGGAAACCGGCCCCGACATGGACCGGGTGGAGCAGCTGATCCGGGACCCGGAGGTCCGGGGTATGTGGAACGTGCCCAAATACTCCAACCCCACAGGCATCACCTATTCCCTTGAGACCATCCACCGGCTGGCCGCCATGAAGCCCGCCGCGCCGGACTTTATGCTCATGTGGGACAATGCCTACTGCGTCCACGAGCTGGAGGGGGATTTCGTGCCCTTCCCGGACATTCTGTCCCTGTGCGCGGAGTACGGCAATGGCGACATGGTGTATGAGTTTGCCTCCACCAGCAAGATCACCTTCCCCGGGGCCGGTATCGCCTGCGGGGCCGTCAGCGAGGCCAACGTGGAATACTTCAAGAATCTGCTGAACATCCAGATCATCAGCTACGATAAAATGAACCAGCTGCGCCACGTCCGGTATCTGAAGGACAAGGAGACCACCCTGGCCCTGATGCGGCGTCATGCGGCCATTCTGGGGCCCAAGTTCCGGGCCGTGGAGGACGAGCTGGACCGCCACCTGGCCCCCTGGGGCATCGCCAGCTGGAGCCACCCCAAGGGCGGCTATTTCGTCAGTCTGGACGCCATGCCCGGCACCGCCAGGCGGGCGCTGGAGCTGTGCCGGGACGCCGGGGTCACCATGACCGCCGCCGGGGCCACCTTCCCCTACGGCGTGGACCCCCAGGACAGCAACATCCGCATCGCCCCCTCCCTGCCGCCGGTCCACGAGCTGGAGCAGGC
>OHBE01002522.1_pt1 | contig 13333 bp, 18 predicted proteins | sample 1577231 | NCBI WGS metagenome assembly OHBE01 (sample SAMEA3541506, study PRJEB24748) | human gut metagenome | biome: human gut; feature: human-associated habitat; material: faeces | place: China | collected 2012
AAAAGTCTTTCCAAATCTCACCTCGCGTCATAACCTCACCTCTGTTTCGTAAAAATATGGATAGCGTTCAGCAGTCCTACATTGGGATAGTTTCATCATACCATGCTTTTTCGGGGATTTCCACACAATCCGCATTTATCCGCGCACATTTTCCTTACCCCGCTCCGGCTCACTCTCGCGCCGCAAAATACTGTCGATGTTCCGCTTGATAACGTCGTACTCCTTGACCTGCTTTTTCAGCCTGTCATAGTCGGCGTAGAGCGTTTCTTTCTGTTCTTGGAGCTTTACATACTCCGCTTGCAGCGCGGCGACGTTAGGGAGCTTGCCGCCGACCAATGCGGGCTTGACCGCTTTTGCGGCGGCTTCAAAGAGAATTAAGCTGCTTTCGTGGGCGGCGCGGTACGCCGCCTTATCCTTTGCCGCCCGGTACGCTTCATAGACGGGCTTTGTCTTTTGATACGTCGAAACATTCTTGATTAAGACCGCCATATCCGCAAGCCGCCGTTCGACGCCCTTTAATGAGCCTGCCGCCTGTTCACTTGCCGCGTTCACTTCCGCGATTTTTGCGGAAAGCTCTGCATAGCTGTCAATCCTGTTTTCCGTGAGGAAGTTCAGCGTCCTCGCCGCCTGTTTGAGATTGTGGATTTTCGCCCAATGCTCATAGCCCCGGCTTTCCTGCGCCTTGATGCTGTTCTGAATGTCAATAACAAGGGAGATACCGCCGCGCTCCTGCTTCGGGGCTTTGGCGGCGCGGGTGCGCCTGCCCTTGATACGCTCCGTTATGGCTTCCTCTGTATAATCCGCGCCGAGGGTTTTCAGACGGGTAAAGCGTTCCTGCCCCGGTGCGCGGCAAGATATGTATTTACCGGGCTTTATCTCATAGCCCGCAGCTTGCAGCAGCCGCAGAAAATCGGCAAAGTCTGACGCTTGCGGGATAAGCGTGTCAACGGCAATTTTCAGCTTGCCTTTCCAGCTTGTACCCGTCTTTTCCGCTTGGTACTCCGCATAGCTCTTTCCCTTGCTGCCCCTGCCGGGGACAACGACGGACAAGCCGTTTTCCCGGCACAGCCTGTCGCTGATGTTGCGTATGCCGTAATAGCTCCGCTTGTTGGAATTGTACTTGCGGTGGTCGATGAAATTGACCGCACAAAAAATCACATGGTTATGGATATGCCCCTTGTCTATGTGGGTAGTCAAAACATATTCGTATTGCCCCTTTGTTACCGCGTCGGCAAGCTGCCGACCTATCTCATGCGCCTTTTCATAGCTGACTTCCCCCGGCTCAAAGGATTGCATAAGGTGGTGGGCTAAATTGTTGCCTTTCTCCAACGCTTGCGACAGGGTATATGCAAACTCAATATCTGCTGTTTCATAGGAGCAGCCGAACGAGGACACAAGCAGTTTTTCTTCTGTCTTGGCGGGATTTTGGATATAGGCGAGGGCTTTGCTCAACGTGCTTTTAATAGGCTTAATCTTTGTAACCGCCATATCTCCGCAAGCACCCCCTTTATTTCCTCTATGTCCTCTTGGTAGACGCTGCCCGTACTGTTTACGCGCTTTGCAATCTGGTTGACGTTGACACCGATTTTCTGTATCTCCGCTGTCATGGCTTTTATGTCGGTGTGGTCTACTTGGATAATGTATCCGTCAATGGCAATCTTCCTAAGATATGCCGCCATGTTCCGGGTGGGGACGAGCTTCATTTTTTCAAGAATTAAATCCCGTTCTGCTTCTGTTACTCTGAATTTGATTTGTACCGTTCTTTTGCGTCCGTCCATGCTTTCGCTCCTTTCCATTCCGAGGGTTTGGGACACTTCCCAACAAGCCATTTTCAACCGACGTGCCGCAGCGCAGGAGGGCGAAAATACGGAAGTGGGTACCCGCTTCCTATGCTTGCTACGAAAGTTTTTCCTTACTCCCTACTACAACGGAAAGCCCCGTTTTGCCAACTTTAAGCAAAAGAAAAACGCTGCAATCTCAAAAAGATTACAACGCTTCCTAATGCCTATTCAATTTTCGTTTTCGACTTCTGCAATTTCTTTCGCCGTTGCGGTTACAATCCGTATGCCCTTATCGCTCATGCTGTCAAGCAGCGTGTCGAGCTGCCGCCTTTGCGTCGATTTTTCCGCTGTCTTATCCGGGAAAAAGAATTGGTCTACGGATATGTCATAACGGGTAACAAGCTCATAAAAGATTTGCAGGCTTGGCTGTTGCCCTTTGTTTTCAATATTCGCAAGGTAGCGAGGGGAAATGTTCATTTCGTCGCTTACTTTCTTGCGGCTTTCATTCCTGCCTGTTCGCGCTGCTTTTATGGCTTGCCCGAAAGCTGCAAAGTCATATAAAGGTACTGGTCTTTTTGCCATAATAATTCACCCAACTACATTTTACTGTTCCTTTCTTTGCTTGGATATGTCTGTACAGTTCTTAGTATTAGCCAAAATAATTCATATTATGTGTCTTGAAGATACCAATGGTAATGCGTACAATATAATTGAAAAGCTCTTTTTCAAATTTTCACGGTAGTAAAATGCGAATGTTAATATGTGTTGCTTGCCGCAACGGGCAGGTCTGCGTATAATTTCTGTTGTAGGCGGCACATATTTTTCCTGCTGCCAACAATGCAAAAACTAATAAAGCAGGAGGTAATACCTAATGTTAAGCGAAAATATTAAAACAATCAGAAAATCAAAAGGACTTTCACAAGAAGAACTTGCTGTTAAAGTGAATGTGGTGCGGCAAACAGTTTCTAAATGGGAGAAAGGATTATCTGTTCCTGACTCTGAAATGTTGATTTCATTATCGGAGGCGCTTGAAACTCCAGTGAGCACTTTGCTTGGGGAAACTGTTATTGAAGCAGCGGCTGAGGACTTAAAAGCGATTTCCGAAAAGTTGGAGGTAATCAACTTACAACTCGCCCGAAGAAAGGCTATGCAGCGAAAAGCACTTCATGGCCTATTTATCATAATGTGTGCGTCCATTGTAATAATATTTGCGGTTTTAACGGTGTTAGAAAGCCCTTATCTGGGGTGGAATTTTAGTGACCCAGAAACCGCCGTTATGGGGACAGCCATTCATGCGTTTGAATGGTTATTTGTCCGACTGGCACCAATTATTTTTATAGGAGCAATCGTTGGAATATTCCTGACACGGAGTAAAGACTAAAATGCTTACATTTTCCGAGACCAAGACAAAGGTGTACATGAAAAAATCTCTATTTAGATTAACTGATTTATTAGAACTCTGCCTTGCATATAGTTTTTGTTTTTCTCTAAACTTGCTTATGGATTATGCAAAGACTTTGGATTTGGACGCTTACATTCTAAAGGCTTTTTTGAAGAATTTTATTGATTACCAGCCATTGATTGTTTCGCTGTTTACGTTCATTGTGATAGCATTCCATTATCAAATGCTGGAAAGAAAAAAGGCAGAAATATTTTGCAGAATACTTGTGGGAGGTACTGTGTTTAACATCGCCATTCGATATATGCTGGACTGTATCTCGGTGCTCATTTTTGTTTATCTTCTATCGGTTTTGATAAATTTCTATCTTGGTTTCGATTTAGCTTACAATTTTTACTTAGTCCTTATTTTTGCCACATACATACTAATTAGCGCGAGGCGGGTACGGAAGTATGAAAATCTTTAAGTTTATTATTTCAAAAATTTTTTTAAGAAAAGCCATCCTTGGTATATGTGTAATGCTGCTGCTGTGCATGGCGAATTACATAACCTTTACTGCTGCTCGTTCCATTTTATCAACATTTCAAGGGTATCAAGAAACAAAATATGTAAATCAAGAAGGAGTTTACATCGCTAACTTAGACCCAGATAGTCATATTGATATGGGCATAGTTGGCGAAAATGGAATACAAGCAGTATATGACTATTTGAACAGTAACTTTAAGTATGCGTTTTACACAGACGGGTTTATTATCTCCGTTCCTAACAGCGAAGATATGGAAATATCATTATGCTATATAAACGAGCAATATTATAGATTAAATGGATTTGAGCTATCGCAAGGGACAGATTTATATTTTGATTATCCATTAGAAGGGGAAATTCCGGTTTTAATAGGAAAAGGGTTAAGTAAAACATATCCTGTTGGTTCGACAATAAAAATTGAAAAATCTGTTCTTGGGCGACCGCTAACTCTAAAGGTTCAGGGCGTGTTAAAACAAAATGCCTATCATTCCAATTACTATGCCCTCAATTCCAAGACATATTACAATTTTTCAATTCTTTTTCCTGTGAATGAGGACTTTATAAATCATGCGAATATGGACATTCAGTTTAATGGCCTTATGGATATTACACTTCTGGACACCTCAAAAGAAGAAATTGAGAATTTGAGTGAGATTATCAAAGACAATTTGGGTTTAAGATTTAACTTCTTTAGCCAAGAGGAAAATTACGACTATTTCAATGAATACTATCTTCATTCATTAAAAATTATATTCATAACAACCCTTATTTTGCTGATAGTCATAACTTGTCTTTCTGTTTGGAACGCATTGGTTAGCGTCCGCTTAATGTTGAAAGATTTTACAATCAATCTGTTGGTTGGATTAAGCTACCCAAAGCTGAAAAAAATATTTTATGGCTATTTTGGGATACTCTCCCTTGCCAATGTAACACTGATTTTTACATTTACCGCTTTTAACAGATATGGGTGTTGGTTAAGGAAAGACGCCACCTTTGCCACTTACGGATTATTTGGTTTGATAGGAATGGACTGGCTGGCTTTGCTGCTGGTTGTCGTTTCTGATATTGTTATCGGAATGATTGTTGTGGAGAGTATGTTATGGAAAATTAAAAAGGTTCCAATTTCCCTGGGGGTGTTACAATGACGAAAATTATTGATTTAAGCGTTAAGGAGAAAATCTATAAGAGCAAAAAGGCGCAAATTTCAATATTAAATAATTTCAGGCTTGAAGTCGCCCCTGGTGAAAGAATTGCCATTGTGGGAGAATCGGGAGCAGGGAAAAGTTCTTTGCTCAATATTATTGGGCTGCTTGATAGAAATTATGTCGGTGAATACACGCTTTTTGGCTCGCCAACCGCTCAGTTACATACAAGCCAATTAGCGCAATGGCGAAATCAACGGATTGGTTTTGTTCTTCAAGAATCGGCTCTTATAAACTCTTTGACGATTGAAGATAACATCAAACTGCCTTTTCTTTATGCAGGTTCTGAAAAAATGGATTTAAGTGAGACCGAGAATTTTGAAGCTGTTGTTAGTGCGATTGGTATTAAACCTATACTAAAAAAGAAACCGCTTGAATGTTCCGGCGGGGAAAGGGCCAGAACTGTATTTGCCAGAGGGATTATTATGAACCCCCAAATCATTTTAGCTGATGAACCTACGGCATCTCTCGATAGGGAGAACCGAGAAAGAATTGTAACCTTGCTTTTTAGAATGAACACGGAATTTAACACTACAATTATTACGGTAACTCATGATTTGGAAATCGCCAATCGTCATGATAGAGTAATTCATCTTGAAAGGAGAAAATGAAATGGGATTTTTTGGAATGATTGCGTCATTGCTGCTGGGGGTATTCTTTATTGCTTTTGGAATTTCCCGCAGAAAGCAGAAGGTTTTGCCTATAATCCTGATTGCACTCGGAGTAGTGTTTGTCCTTATTGCACTTTACTTAGGATGGCCAAAATAAAGAAATAAGTTTGTTAAAATAGTCAAATCTTTCTAAACTGAACAATTGACTATCTGCCGGACGACGGCAAAAGAAAAAAAGCCGTCGCAGAGCAGAGATATTTTCACGCGCCATTTCTTAACTACGGCGGCTTTGAGAAAATCAAGGCCGCCGTTTCTTTTATCCTCTAAAGGGAATGACGACTGAACGCTGAAAAGTACGGCGGCTAATGGAGGTAGCCGCCATGTTGTATAAAGCCTATCGACAAAATCCAACACATTTCTACTTATCAAAAAAAGCCCGACCGCCGCCGGGTATCTTTCTACCCTTAGATATGAACTGTCAAATCATCTAAATACCGCTTACAATTCCTTTGCGCTTGTCTGCGTCTTGCAGACAGGCGCATTTTGCATTTTCGGGAGGTTTTTTCAAAAAAGTTTCGCTTTCATTCGGCGTTTGAAAAAATCGCCTGTATTATCCCGCGAAAAGGGGAGGTACCGCCACCTTTCAACACGAAAGGAGGTGAGAACATGGAACCTAATCGCGTGGAATTTCAGAAGCAATGTATCTTTCAAAGTTTCTGTAAACGGGTGCTGCACAACGAAGCCTGCAACGCCCATGAGGAAATCCGGCGACGCAGAGCAAAGGAAGTGTCGTTTTCCGACCTTGCCTTGCATGAGGAACGGCAGCTTTACACGCTTGATAAGTATTTTCAAGACGAAGAAGCCGAGCCGAGCTATCAGCAGGCGGGAAAGAAAATCACGCCGAAGCTGCTGCTTGAAGCAATTCGCACTTTGCCGGAAGAAAAGAGAAAAGCTATCATGCTGTACTATTTCGAGGGCATGACCGACGTGGAGATTGGAAAGTTATTCAATACGTCGCGCAGCACGATACAGTACAGACGGACAAGCTCTTTTGAAATCTTGAAGAAATATTTGGAGGAACACGCTGATGAATGGGACAAATGGTAAACAATCTGACTTCCCGGACGTTGCCCTTGTTCCCTATCCTGTCATTGTGGCAGCGACAAAGGGCGACCCAGACGCTATGAAAATTGTCTTGCAGCACTTTAGCGGTTACATAGCGAGCCTTTCTATGAGAAAGCTCTGCGACGAGCGCGGAAACGTCTATTTTGGCGTTGACGAGGATATTCGTGAGCGGCTGCAAGCAAGACTAATGAGGGCAATCCTCACATTTAGGGCTGAATAACTGCACCGATACCGAAACGTCTTAACCCCTTTTCCGTTTCGTATCAATCCGTAGCAGCCCCGTATGTTCCTTGACAAAGAAAGCGACGCAAGATAACGGCGGCGCAGTATAGGGCAAACCGGGTACGTCCTTTTTGCGCCAAGCCATACAGAGGGTGCGCCATGACGCTATTCCACTATTGGGAAAAGCCGAGCGAGAAACACCGCGACGGGAAGCAAGTTAGCAGCTTGCGGGCGACGACACGCATTGAGGGGAGATAAGCCTTTACAGCCACAGTCCGAGCGTTCAGAGCGTCGCAGGCAATGGGTAAAGCTGCCTTAAATGAGCAGGGGTGCAATTCCCGCGAGGTTGTGCTAACAGCCGCCCGGTTAAAGCCCACTTTTTGTAACTTGACTTTTTAGCCATTTATGAAAGGGGGTATTTTCCTATGGCAAAAAAGGAAACAGCAAGCCCCGCTATTCCTGTATTCCCTATGTTAAAGACCGTTGAGCAAATGAGCAAGATTAGCGGTATCGGGGAAAATAAGCTGCGTGAGCTTATGGATAGCGGCGAGCTTGAATATATACAGAATGGAAACCGCCGTTTGATAGCTGACGCTGCAATCTGGGACTGGTATCATAGGGCAAAGACGACAGCGAAGCCCCCGGCACGACAGGGAGGTTAAGCTATGGCTATATCAACAAGGCAGGTTAAGAATAAACGCGACAGCAACGGCGTACTGACCGGGCGGCCGGGTACAGTTTACGACGTGAATATAAAGTACACCGCCCCGAATGGGGAAAAGAAAACCTATTCAAAAAAGGGCTTTCCAACAAAAAAGGAAGCGACACAGCATGAAGCAGAGATGAAAGCAAAGCTCCATAATCCGGGACAGATTGCGTCTATCGCTTCACAGCGGAAACAGACCGTTGCAAGCTATCTGAATGAATGGGTAGAAAGCTATGCAAGAGTGAACTTGCGCCCCTCTACTTACGACGGGTACAAAAAGACGATTGCAAACTATATCAATCCCTATATCGGCGGCGTTGCCCTTAATCAGCTTACCCCCGCTATGGTAGACAAAATGTTTCAGCAGATTATTGACAAAGGCTTGAAACCGTCCACCGCAGCCGGGGCAAAGCGTGTTTTGAGCGTGGCGTTGAGCCATGCCCGGAAATACCGCTATATCGAAACAAACGCAGCAAAGGACACGCTTACGAAGTTTGGAAAGAGTGACAAGACCCCCGACCCTTATACGCCGGAACAGGTAAAAGCCCTTATGCAGCGCGTCGAGGGTACCGTTTGGGAAATGCCCGTTATCTTAGGCGGGCTTTACGGTATGCGCCGTTCTGAAATCCTGGGCTTGCGCTGGCGTAATGTGGATTTGGAAAACAACACCTTTGACGTTTCCGAGCAGCTACCCTTTAAGGTGCCGCCGAAAACAAAAGTCATTGAGGAAATGGCACCGCCGAAATCCAACGGGCGAAAGCTGCCTATCACAGAGCTTGCCCGCCCGTTCTTCCTCAAACAGTTTGCTATGCAGGAAGCGCAGCGCGAACAGGCAGAAAAAGACGGAAAGCCATACTATGACAATGACCTTGTTGTAGCGAAGCCGGACGGTTCCCCTATCTCCGCGTCGTGGGTATCTTCCCAGTTTGGAAAGCTGCTTGAAGATTTGAATATGCCGCATATCCGCTTTCACGATTTACGCCATACGGCGGCTACGAATATGCACCAACTGACGGGCGACTTCTACACTGTAGGCGAAGTGTTAGGACATACGCTTGCGGGTATCGGCGTATCGCTTGGGCTGTCTATGAACTTTGAAGCTGTTACCGCCCGATATGTGGACGTGCGGCTTGAACGAAAAAAGGAAGTCTTAGACGCTTATCATGGGGCGGTCAAACAGGCTGACCCGGCAAAGGCAGAGAAAGCCGAGCCGAAGAAAGCAAAGAGCGCAGCAAAGAAAAAGAGCAGCGATTTAGAGCTTTAACCGCTGTATCTCTTTACCGCTTCTTATATCGTTTTATAGCCCCGCGTGGGATTTGGGCACCATTTGGGCACCATTTACCGAAAAAGCACCACTAATACAGGCGATAAAAGAAACGCCGAGAACACGCAAAAACATAGAGTTTATGCGGGTTTCCGGCGTTTTCTAATCCCTCAACCGACCTAAAATCATCTTGCGGCAGAGAGAAAAATTCTACTATTTTTTATTTCTCACAAAGTTCATACTGCAAGGCGTTCCGGGGCATAGCTGAGTGCTACGCCTTTTCTTGTTTCCATGATAATGTCGGCCTCCGCTATCTTCCGGCGATCCGGCACATCAAAGGCGCCGATGCAGTTGTAGTGAATATCGACGCGCTGGTTGGTAATGCCGTCCTGCTTTTCAGCGTGGTACACCTCAATAAGCAGTTGCCCGCCGAAAAGGAAGCATCGCATATACTCCAATTGTTATTCGACGAAGAATCAAGTGATTCTTGTTGCGAAAGACGGGAAATCTATTCTGATATGACATGACGTAAAGGGGCTGTCTCAAAATAGCATTTTCTAAAAATTAACCCGACAAAAAGTCGTGAAAATCAGATAAAACTGGATGTTCACGACTTTTTCTAACATTTGACGAGGGCTATTCTCTTGCAATTTACATTTTGAGACAGCCCCTTTTGCTTTTGAGAGCTTTGTCAGTTGATGGCAGCATTGCACCATGTCAAAGCAACAGAAAGAGCGTCGGTCGGCTACCGGCGCTCTTTCTTATTTGGTGAGGTGAAAACAGCACACATCCACTCGTGCCGACAGCCGCACGGTGGTGCGGCTGCCTGACGATTTGAGGATAGAAAGGAAAAGCAATTCATGTATACGAACTACTATTGCTAAGGTACACGCTTCCGGGTCAAATGTAAAGCGACAATACTGCATATTTATATGAAGAAATGTCATAGATGTATCGCCTCGTGTATGTCGGATGCCGTTTCAGCCCCTAAAATATGGGCATAAATGCCATTGCCGCCGCGCCGTTTACCGGGTATAATACAATTATGAAATATTATCATACGGGAGGACGCCTGTGGATACAAAGAAATTGGAGGCGCTGGTGGTGTCGGTGGAGCTGGGCAGCTTCACCCGGGCGGCGGAGCAGCTGGGCTATACCCAATCCGGCCTGACCCACATGATGAACAGCCTGGAAAAGGATATTGGCTTTACCGTTCTGGTCCGCGGCCGCTCCGGCGTGCAGCTGACCCCGGCGGGCCAGCGCATTTTCCCGCTGGTGCAGGAGTGCCTGGCCGGCAGCGCCGCCCTGGAACGGGAGATCTCCCTGATCAACTCCCACAAGGAGGACAGCGTCCGGGTGGCGGCCTATGAGTCCATCGCCCGGCACTGGCTGCCGGAGGTGATCCAGCAGTTCCGCCGGGAGCATCCGGACGTGACGGTGGACATACAGATGGGCAGCGTGGACGAGGTGTACCGCTGGGTGCTGGAGGATCGGGTGGATATGTGCTTTGCCAGCCGGCAGGACTATAACACACTGGACTGGACGCCCCTGCGGGACGATGAGCTGCTGGCCATTCTGCCGCCGGACTACCCCGACGGAGACAATGCGTTCCCCATCGAATTCTTCAACGGGCAGGAGTTTCTCATGCCATCCATGGGCTTTGACAAGGACATTCTGCGGGTGCTGAACGAGCACGGCGTCATGCCTCTGATCCGCACCACGCAGGTGTCGGACAGCGCCGTCATCTCCATGGTGGAGCATGGATTGGGCGTCAGCGTTCTGTCCCGGCTGGTGCTGCGGGGCAGGCAGAACAGCGTCCGCGCCCTGCCCCTGCTGCCCCAGGCCTTCCGCAAGCTGGGTATCGCTGCCCGCCCCCGGAAGGAGCTGCGGCCCATCGTCCGGAAGTTCATCACCCAGTCCCGGGATATGATAGAAAAAATGTGAGGTTTGTATGCTGCAATTCCAAGAACTGACTGCCGAACACGGCGCGCATCTGCGCACCTATTACGAACACTGTGACTACCGCCTGTGCGAATACTCCCTGGGTGTGAAGCTCATGTGGCGCGGCCATCTGCACCCTGCCTTTGCCGAGGCGGCGGGCTGCCTGATCATCCGCAATGACATCGACGGCGACACCGTGTTCGACTACCCCGTCCCAGGGCCGGAGGGCGATGTGGACGCGGCCCTGACGGCCATCGAGCGCTACTGCGCCGCCAAAGAGCTGCCCCTCAGTCTGTCCGTTGTGCCGGAGGACAAGCTCCCCGGTCTGTGTCTGCGCTACCCCCGCTTCCGCGTTACCAACGAGCGGGTGTGGAAGGATTACCTCTACCACACGGAGGAGCTGGCCAGCTTCGCCGGACGGCGGTACAGCGGCCAGCGCAACCACATCAACAAGTTCCGTCGGGACTACCCCGACGCGGAGTTTGTACCCCTCACCGACCCGGAGGATCCCCGGCTGGCCGCCTTTTGGACGGATTATGAGGCGGAGTTCCATAAGACCGGCCCGCTGGCGGTGAAGGAGCTGGAGCTGGCCAGGGAGATGTTCTCCCTGCTGCGTACCGGCTGGTTCTGCGCCGGCGGTATGCTGGCCGAGGGGCGGCTGGTGGCGGTCTGCCTGGCGGAGCGCTGCGGCCCGACGCTGGTGGACCACATTGAGAAGGCGCTCTACTCCCACGCCGGGGCGTACCCCGCTCTGGTGCAGGCCTTTGCCGCCTATTATGGCCAGGACTGCCTGTGGTGCAACCGGGAGGACGACGCCCGGGACAAGGGACTGCGCACCTCCAAGCTGCAATACCTGCCCCGGGAGCTGGGCGGCAAGGTGCGCATCGACGTGGGAACGGAGCTGGACAGCCTGCCCCGCATCCCCACCGTCAAGTCGGAACGGCTGTCCCTGACGCCCCTGCGGCCCTCCGACCGGGAGGCATACAATGCCCTGTGTCTGGATGATGACCGCAACCGCTGGTGGGGCTATGACTACCGCACAGGGCTGAACGGCGCACCTCTCACCGACGATTACTTCCTCTCTGCGGCCAAGGCGGACTTTGCCGCCCGGAGGGCTGTGAATTTTGCCGTCCGGCTGAAGGGCAGGTTTATCGGCGAGGTGGTGCTGTATAACCCGGATTTTCGGGGCGGCTTTGAGCAGGGCTGCCGCATTGCCCCGGCCTATGCCGGCCACGGCTACGGCACAGAGGCCTTTGCCGCCGCCGCCGACTGGGCGCTGTACCACCTGAGCCTGACCCGCGTGGTAGCCAAGTGCTTCAAGGAGAATGAGGCGTCCCGGCGCATGCTGTCCGCCTCCATGCGGCTCAACGGTGAGGACGAAACGTATTTCTATTTTGAAAAGACCGTTTGAGGGCATAAAGCCCGCACCTCCGCGCATACTGAGCGCGGAGGTGTTTTTTATGCAGTATGAGACTTTGACCGACCTTTTGAACAACGAGGCCGGCGCGTACAACTACTTCTACTCCCTGTCCCCGGAGATGCAGACGTCCCTGTGGCAGCGCACGGACATTCGTTCCCTGACCCAGCTGCGGCAGGCCGCCGCGGACGAGCAGATCCAGCGCAGACCCGGCGCATTTTAAGGGGCGCGAATACACTTGTGGGCGGGGCAGAGCCCCGCCCCTACGCGCTGCCTACCGCCACTGCGGCGGAAGCTCCTCTGGATCAGCCGCATCATCCTCATCCGAAATATACAGCTCTTCGCACTTTTGCTGTGCGTCTATCAATACGCGCACAGCGCTCTCAACGGCCTGTGCCATGACTCGATACATCTCCCGATATGTCTGCCGATCCGCCATCAAAATCACCTCTTTACGCAATTATAGGACAATTCAGTCCTAAAATCAATAGGACGTTTCGGCATAATATAGTTGGTGATGTATATGGATCGACTGCGGCAGCTCCGAAAGGAGCGCGGCTACACACAAGTCAAAATGCAGATGCTCACTGGCATAGATCAGAGCGCCTACTCCAAGATCGAGCGCGGCGAGCGGTATCTGAGCTTTGAGCAGTGCCGCCGCGTGGCCCTGGCGCTGAACACGAGCATGGACTACCTGGCCGGGCTGACCGATGAAAAGAAGCCCTATCCCCGTGTCAAATAACAGCAAAAAGCACCGCCTTCCGGCGGTGCTTTTTCACACTATCTCTGATATTCAAACTCCAGGTCGTACATACTGACGATGTCGCCGTCCTGAATGCCCATCTCCTCCAACGTGTCGAACAGACCGCTCTGGCGCAGCATCTTGTCGAAGTACATCCGGCTCTCGTAGTCGGAGAAGTTGATGTTCCCCATGAGCCGCTGCAGCCACGGCCCTTCCACCAGCCAGGTGTTGTCCTCCCGCTCGATATGCAGCGGCTCGGAGGTGTCGATGGCCGGCGGCTTGGGGACATATTCCGGCTCGTACACCGTCACCGGCGGCAGCTCGCTGAGCCGCTGGCTGATACGCTGCACCAGCTCCCGCGTGCCCTGATGGGTGGCGGCGGACATGGCAAAGAACTC
>OHBE01002526.1_pt1 | contig 13327 bp, 10 predicted proteins | sample 1577231 | NCBI WGS metagenome assembly OHBE01 (sample SAMEA3541506, study PRJEB24748) | human gut metagenome | biome: human gut; feature: human-associated habitat; material: faeces | place: China | collected 2012
AAAAATCAAGGCAGTTAGAACTATTTGCATAATAAAGTTATCCCGAACTGGCGTAAAACCTACGCTTTTAGAATGCAAAACAATAGGTTTTGTAACACATTGATAACAAATAAGTTAAGCAATAGTCACTCTTGTGAAAAATATTTACACGTTTACCATATTCTTTTTACTCATAAAATAAGCATCCTCACTAAAACTTCTATTATTCTGTTGCAGGCTTACAATAAAAACAAACAGATAATTTGCACTGATAATGCAACCAGTAAAAAGAGCTTAAAAACTACAATTGCTCTTTGTTTCTACCAATCAATGCACGTAAAAAGAAATAGGTTTCCTCCTGCAAACGGAAAGCAAACCACGACTTTTGAAAAGGTATGTACCCGAACTTTCGTATCAGCCACCTTGGCAAACGGTTTTGTTCTATACTTTGCCAACTGCTTTTTATAATCTCCAAACCTTGTTTCCGAGAAGGCTTGTCAAGCTCGTTACGATGCAGAAAGTAGAACATATAAAGACCTATTACATTCCGCCAACGCACTTCTTCGTATATATTGAGTATCTTGTCTGGAACTTTCAAGGCTTCCAGTTGCTGTTTCATACTTTTATTTGCCAACAAATAGTCGAAACGACGCAAGCTAACCTTATGTGTTACCGAACCTAAATGCTGCCTATAATAATAAATACCCTCGCAAGTGCGTATTTCCCGCGACTCCAAATAATGCAAACGTGTTACGTTTTCATCGCTGTACGCAATGGCAGACTCGTCGTAAGGGAAACGAAGATGCAATTCTCGCTTAATAACATAAATGCCGTGGATATTCCAAGTTAGGCTTTCACGGAATGCCGTAAAGCCGTCCAAGGTGGTAAAAGGAGGCATCGTGAAATCTACTTCCTTATCGCCATAAACGCTTTTTACATGAAAAAGCACCGTATCGGTTGATGGATAACGCTTGAAGACATCAAAAATCTTTTCGCAAGCATCTTCCGACAGCCAGTCGTCGCTATCAACAAATGCAATATACTCACCAGTAGAAATACTCAATCCTGCATTTCTTGCCTTGGCTATTCCTGCATTTTGGGGCAAGTGTACTACTTTTATCCTTTCGTCTTTTGCAGCATACGCATTAAGAATACTTAGCGATGAATCGGTAGAAGCATCATCAACACATATTATTTCTATGTCTTGAAGCGTCTGAGAGAGCAAGGAACTCAAACATTGGGACAAGTATTTCTCTGCATTATATACAGCTATTAAAATGCTAATCTTCACCATTTCGCTTAAAACGCCTTAATATTTTTGAAGTAAGCTTATTCCATAGGTTCGTTTTTGTTTTCAGTATGCTAACCGATGTAGCAGCACTTATCAACGCCAACAACAATCCCCCACCCCAATACATTAGCTGATTAGACTGCTGGGTTACCATAAATGTTAAGAATCCTATGGGTATCTGAATGGAAGAATAAAGCAATACGCTTGAAGAAACCTTATAGCCATACTTCCAACGAGAATAAACAAATACCAATACGGCATCTAAAAAGCCAGCAATGGTTATCGCCCACCCTGCTCCAACCAAACCGAGTCGGTCGAAATTCAGAATTACGGCAACCACCAACACAACATCGTAGATGCCTTCTAAAAGCAAATAGGAAACAGAATCGCCTTTTGCCAATGGTATATACTGTACCGGCAATTTCACAGCTCTAAAGTACATGGCAAGCATAATTACTTGCATCATTCCCAAAGCAGGCATAAATTTGCCTGTATATAATAAAGGAAGCAGTATCGGAAGAAACAAAGAAAACAGCACCAACAGCGGAGAAACCAACAGCAACATAACTTCTATCTGTCTGTTTACTATCTGGTTAAAAGTAAATCGGTACTGATTGGCACCTGAAAGACGAGGAAAGAAGTCGGTTTCCATTGCTGCAAACACCATACCGACATAGGTCATCGTCATCATATAGCCCGCATTAAAAAAACCAACGGTATCAATGTTCGCCACATTATTAATATAGCTACGAATCAAAAAGTCTGCCCCCGAACCTAAAATGCCCGCAATCACGAATGCAATTCCGAGCCGTAGCATTCCCACTCCTTCACGCATAGATTGCCAACGGTTCATTAATCGCAAAGGATAAATATGATATGAAAAAGCTATCGTCAAAGCAAACTGAATAAGTGCCATTATTATCAACGATGGCACAATGGCTTTTTCGCGGAAGAAGTAATACAACGGCACTGAAGAAACCAATGCCCCTAACACGTTAAAGATAGAGATTACTGCTAATTTCCTTAACTCACGAAGTCCTTTTAATATAGCAAGCTCGCCTCCCGACAAAGCCATTAAGGCTACAATGGGCGAAAGAAGAATGAAATGCAGGCGGTGTCCGTCCCACGAGAAAGTGAACTTGCTTAACAACGGACTCAATACGATGCAAAGAAACATTCCCAACAACCCTGCCAACAAACTCCACGAACGCACCAATTTCACGGTATCTGCCAACTTCTCCTCTTCGTTTTTGTCGAAGTGTTCGGATATACTCTTGACAGCACTGATAGATATTCCGAAATTGGTGGAGTCGCTCATCAACTTCAAAGTAGAATTAAACAACGAAATAAGTCCCATTCCGTCAGGCCCTAAAATCATTGCAACCAACTTATTTCGCACGACACCAACCAATATATTCAACCCCTGAACTCCACCAAAGAGTCCAGTATATCGCAGAATATGGCTGTAGCTGTCTGTTTTTTTCATTAATCTTTAAACGTAATTTAAAAGTTTTTATTATTTTTGCAACAAGGAAATTTATGGAATTAAGTATTATCATACCAGTTTACAATGTTGAGAAAACGCTCCGTCGGTGTGTTGAGAGCGTTCTCAGACAGTCGTTTCAAAACTTTGAAATGATATTGGTTGATGATGGTTCAACAGACAATTCCGCCACAATGGTAGACGAAATTGCCCGAACGGACAATAGAATAAGCGTTATACACCAATACAACCAAGGGCTTTCGGCAGCCCGAAATACGGGTATAAAGGCAGCGAAAGGAAGATACATCACATTCATAGACTCCGACGACTTCATTGCACAAGACACCTACGAGGGTGTTATGGGTTTGCTGAATGCCCACCCCGAATACGACATTCTTGAATTTTCGGTTATCGAGAAGTATGGTTCAAAAGCGCAACACCCATTGATATTGGACGATTGTGTCTATCAAAACCAGCAGGAATACTGGCTGAAAGGGCAAGCTTACCGCCATACTTATGCATGGAACAAGATATATCGGCGCGAACTTTTTACCGATATTGAATTTCCAAAAGGCAAGAATTTTGAAGATGCACATACACTTCCAAAGCTCATGGCTGCGGCTAAAACCATCGCAACCACAAGTTTGGGAACATATTATTACTGCTGGAACGACGCAGGAATTACCGCCAATGCCAACGGACAAGACCTAACGAGTCTGTTAGAAGCGCATTTGGCTTATATAAATAGCAACAACGAGATAGACGCAACCTATTACACACACGTTCTGAACATTCAGTTGGACGTTTACGAAGCAACCAAGGCAGTGCCATTGCTGCCGATTCGTCCGTTCTATGGCTACTTAAAACTAACATTACTTCATCTTTTAGGAATAAAATGCTTATGCAAACTCAACACCCTCTTCCACAAAACGATAAAGCCCAGCCACTAATCAGCTTTATCATCACCTATTACAACGAACCTATCGATATGCTAAAGAAATGTATCGATAGCATTCTTATGCTCACACTTAACAGAGAAGAGCGTGAGATTATCGTCATTGATGATGGCTCAGATGTGTCGCCACTCAACTTATTGACAGATATTGCCGACCAGATGATATACATTCGGCAGCCCAACCAAGGACTTAGCCACGCAAGAAACACTGGAATTGCAATGGCAAATGGGCAATACCTCCAGTTTGTAGATGCTGATGACTTCCTTATATCGAGCAACTACGATAAGTGTTTGGACTTTATAAGGTTTAAAGATGCCGACATCGTTCTTTTCGACTTTGCTACCAAAGAAGTTTCAAGCACACAACTTGCCAACAACGAGGAACTTTCTGGTACAGAATATATGCACAACAACAACTTGCGGGCATCGGCATGCGGATATATTTTCAAGAAGAATCTATTGGTAAACTTGCGTTTCACAAAGGGGATTCTACACGAAGACGAAGAATTTACACCGCAGCTTATTATTCGTGCCGACAAGGTTTACAACACCAAAGTGCAAGCCTACTTCTACCGCAAGCGCAAGGAATCGATAACGCACAACAAGGACAAACGCTGGAAACTAAAGCGTCTGCAAGACACCGAACAGGTGATAAAGAGCCTGCAAGACAAAGCCGACCTTATGCCTGCTAAAGACAGAGTGGCTATGCTGCGCCGTGTGGCACAGCTGACGATGGACTATATTTACAACATTATAATCCTGACACGCGACGAACAGTATCTTAACCACGTTCTGTTACGGCTCGAAAAGCGTGGACTTTTCCCTCTGCCAAAGAAGAATTACACACGAAAGTACAAGCTGTTCTCTATCATGATAAACTCGAAAGTGGGGCGAAAAATCCTTATTCACACACTGCCACGTCTGAATTAGTAGCATCATAGCGAAATGAAAATACTGTTGATTGGAGAGTACAGCAATGTGCACAACACCTTGAAAGCGGGTTTGGATCGTTTAGGACACAAGGTCGTTGTGGCTTCAAATGGCGATTACTGGAAGGCATATCCCCGCGACATCGACCTTGCCCGACCGTCAGGACGGCTTGCAGGGCTTCGGCTTACGTTGCATCTATTCGCCAATCTGCACAAATTGCGTGGCTACGACATCGTGCAAATTATCAATCCCGTCTTCATAGACCTGAAGGCGAAACGCATTCAGTACATATACAACTACCTGCGTCGCCACAATAAGAAAATAATAATGGGTGCTTTCGGTATGGATTACTATTGGGTACACGTCAATAGCACCACCATGCCTTTACGATACAGCGACTTCAACGTCGGCAAGACACTAAGAACAAACAAAGATGCCATTATAGAGCAACGCGATTGGGTAGGCACAGACAAAGAACAACTGAATAAAACAATTGCCAACGATTGCGACGGCATTGTGGCAGGACTATACGAATACCAAGTTTGCTACCAGCCCTTCTTTCCCGACAAAACAACATTCATTCCCTTTCCCATCATCACCGAAGGAAAAAAAACGCAAGCAGAAAGGAAAGACGGAGCACTGAAACTGTTCATAGGAATAAGCAAGAACCGTTCAGAATATAAAGGAACAGACATTATGCTCAGAGCTGCCAAGGCGGTAAAAGCCGACTATCCCGAACTGTTGGAGTTGCGCATAGCCGAAGGAATTCCATTCGACGAATACGTAAAACTAATGGAAGGTTCTGATGCCATACTCGACCAGCTTTATAGCTACACTCCCTCGATGAACCCATTGGAAGCAATGAGCAGGGGTATTATTTGTATTGGAGGTGGCGAACCCGAGAACTACGAGATACTAAACGAAACACAACTTCGCCCTATCATCAACGTTCAGCCAACTTACGAAAGCTGTTACGAACAAATAAAGCTATTGGCACTCCACCCCGAACGCATACCACAACTTCAACAAGAAAGCATCGACTACATTCGCAAGCACCACGACCACATAAAGGTGGCTAAGCAATACGAAGCATTCTACAACACTATCCTTGCCAAATAAAAAACAATTGAACATCATTATGAAATACTTCCTCTTCCTTGCTCATTTGTTATAAAACTTTAATTAATTAGGAGTAAAGACACAATAGTGTTAAAATTTTAGCGTGAAACAATGGCAGGAAGGCGGTTTTTAGAAACGATAAGATATTTATCTGCAAATAATCGCAGGATTCGTGTGCAAGCACAACCTTCTAACTATTAAACAAGTACAACTTTATATAGATACTTTGTGCAATAAAACAGCAGGTATTTACTCGCAAAAGGAACAAGAAAAGTAGCGTATAGAACTAAAAACGCCTTATAAAAGCGTAGGTTTCGCCTTGCAAAAGCGGCTCTTTTGCCGTGTAAAACCTATTGTTTTGCTTTGCAAGAGCATAGGTTTTAAAATCTGAAAGAATTTTCCTTGGAATTTAATCGTCTTTTTATTGTTTCACGATTCTATTTCGATTGTTCTGCTCAAGTTTTTGCATTAAACATTTATACATACATTTTAACGCTGCGACTACGACCAAAATTCACGGCTGCCCATATCTTCCATATTGCCCTTACATTGCGGACAGGTATGTCCGTCCCACTTTATAATGTGCTCTGAGCCACAATTCAAGCATAGCCTACCTACCAATGTGCGAAACGAAGGGGCGGCATCGCCGATTACGCCACCTACCACCAATGGCTGCACCGAGTGGCAGTCGGCACACGATACCATTTCGATGGTTTGCCCCATAAAGCCTTTTCCTTCGTATATGTCAGTCTCATAGCCACAAGCAACGCATTTGTATTTCCGTATAAACCCCATTATTGCCGTTTTGTAGTACTGATAACAACGCAAAGTTACACAAAAAAAGGATTGCACAAACACAATGTGCAATCCTTTTAATTAACGAACGTATTATTTTTTCTTTGGATTAATGTTGAACTTCCACGCAAGAGAAAGCATTACATATCGTGGTATGCTGTTGTTCCACGACTCTGTACGTCCTTGCGAATTAATAACGTAGCGGGTGTTTGACAGCTGTTGCAACAGGTCGAAACCTTGTAGTTTAGCGGTAAGATGTCCTTTAAAGAAGGTACGTGCCAACTGAACATTCCAAATCCAATCGGTGGTATTCATCTCCGTTTGCTGATAGCCACGTCGTGCAAACATTGTCATATCGGTAGTAAGTTGCAACTCCCAAGGCAATACAATCTGTGCGTTCAGCCCTATGTTGTAGTCAGATGCCTTGATTTTCTCAAAGCCTACACGCTTACTATTTATAAGATAGTACTTTCCACCTGTATGGAATGTAAATTCATAGTTGTCGTTCAGACGATAATTAACCTTCAGTTCATCGCCAAACTCCCAGTTATTTACAATGCTTCGTTGGCTTTCAGTACTTCCTGCTATTGAAGCCATATCTACACTGTGGTTATAATTCGTAGAGAAATTGTTGCTGAACAGGATTTTATTCGCTTTATCCAATGCACGCTTAAACTCTACTTCAAACTTTGTATTCCAATTGCCATTCACACTGGTAGGATATATAATTGAAGCTCCAGTCGTCTTATCAAAGATGAGTGCATAGGCCACTTGGTTGTCTGTTCGGTGATAATTGGCAGATAAACTAATTGTTTGTTCATTTTCTCCATTAAGGGTAACATTGGCTTCTACATCATAATGATGCAGGTTGCGTAAGTCTTTATTACCCAATCGAATGTTCAGAGGGTCGCTGTCGTTGCGATAATCTGCTGTGGCAAGTAGAGTTGGAAAGTCTGAATTCATACGTGCAGTAAACACCCACGATACATTTTCGTCCCAATGGTATAATTCTATGTTCGGTTCAAAGAACAGTTTGCGGCGAGAAAAACGTTGCTCACTAATACCATAATAATAGAAATCGGCATTTAATAAACGTAGCGGAAGGTTTAGTGAAACAAAGCTATTTAATACTTTAATCTTACGATTAAAATATTTAAAATTAAATCTATGTTCGTTTCGATACTCATTGAAGCGATAGCTATTGTTATTATCCAATGCAGAAAGAAGTACATTTGAAGCAGAAGGCAATACATTAAATTGATTAATATCTCTTCCAGCAATCCAGTCAAGACGGTAAAGCAAATTGCTTGCCTTGTTGTAAGTGTAGGTATAAGAATAACTTGGAGCAAACGTTGTCTTACGTATATTTATATCATAGCCCACACCAGCAGATAGCTTCAGCTTCTGATTCGGCATATCAAAGTAATTGTTACGAAGGTCGTTGGGCTGACCTCCCTGCATATATTGAACGTTATTCAACATAAACTGTTTTTGCTTATTACGATTGTAACTTAGAGAAAAGTCTCCTCGTATTAAGTCTGTAATGTACTTAACATAATTGCCTGTCGAGAAGTCAAAGTTGAAATCGCTTGACTCGAAACTGTTTCTTGATAGTAAGGTATTCAGCTTTGTTGTTTCATTTGCAGTGGCGCTATTCGTACTTCCAAACCCATTATTGCGCAGATAGGAAATACTAAGAGAGTTAGATGTAGAGTAATTAGTCTTATCAATAGAAAGACGGTTTATGCTTTCCCACTTATCCGAACTATTCAGTTGTTTGCTATGATTGTGTAAGAATGAGTTTCCTTCAGGCAAATAAGTTTGCGTATGTGTAATAGACTCGTTGTCTGTACCGATATGTTGCCAAGTGTTTCCGGTTGAAACCCACGATCTTTCATTATTCAAGAAACGTACATACGATACACCTGCGTTCTTTACTGTAAGCAAACCGTTGCCCACATCTTGCGGTTCCCATTCTCCAGTGAGTTCAGCACGCTGATTATCGTTCAGATTATTGATATTGAAGAAGGCTCCCATACGTTCTTTATCGGAGAACTTCATACCGAAACCACGAAGTTTGTAACGTTTCTGAGTACCGCCACCAGCTTCCAAATCGCCCATATAGCCCGTTGCATATTCACGTTTCAACCTAACGTCCATCACGTAAGTATTATCGCCCATATTTTGTTGCATCAGCCTTGACTTTGTTCCCGCCTTGTTATATACCTTTATTTTGTTCACCGTATAGGCAGGAAGGTTCTCTAAAGCCAGTTTAGGATTGCCGGCAAAGAATTCCTGTCCGTTTACCAACAGACTCTGAATGAACCTCCCATTCACATAAATCCTTCCGTCTTTCTCTAACTTTGCACCCGGCAGACGGGCAATCAAGGCATCGAGCATATTGCCTTCGGCTAAATTAAAAGCATTGGCATTGTAGACAATGGTATCGCCTTTCATGACCATTTTCACCTTTGAAGCAACAACCGTAACTTCCTTCAGTTCGTGTTCCACAATCTTCGTCATTCGGATTTCTTTTACCTTAATATAGTCTTCGCGAGTGCTTCTTAATTCGCAATTCATATAACAAACGTCGTAGCCTTCTTTCTCAGCCTTAATAATGTACTTCCCTTTCGACGTTACAGCATCTTTAAATTCATAATAAGCCTTGTGATAACCAATATCCCAAGGCATCTCTTCTATATCCGCTGTAATCGTATCAATAACAACACTGTCGGCAGTCATCAAGGTTATTTTGGCTGTAACCCCCATGCCTGTGATGTTATCAACAACAGAACCTTCAACGGAATGTTTGTAATCATTCGCCTGTGCAGGCAAAGCGAAAAACAATAACAGCAGACAAATACATTGAATGTGCTTTTTAATATAGATTCTCATAAGATTTTAGAGTTTTAATTATCAACTTTTTAGGTTTCGTTATTTTTCTTTACAAAGATACATATATAGATAATAAATTCTCAAAAGAAGTATTAATTTAACAGTCTTTTAACACTAAAACATCTTAAAAAGAAGCCGAAACCAATGCAAAAGAATAATATTCCAAATCCTTTCTGAGCGTTAAGGGCTGACAAAAGCACAGGTTCTGAAGATATTTATACCCGTTCTAATACTATTTACGTCCGTGAAAATTGAATTATCACAGCTGTGAGAAATATTTATCTAAGCTGTGAGAAATTATTATCTAAGCTTAGATAAATACTTATCAAAGCTTAGATAATTTAAAATACACGTAGAAAAATCATACTATATACGGTTTCCCGCGAAAGGGAAACGTGCCAAAATAATATCGGAACCTCTGCAAGGGTCTATCCTGACATCAGAAACAAGGATATGGCTTATTGATTATCTGTTTGCAGAGGAATAGTTTTGCAGAAGTCGCAAACCATCATTTGGGGTACTTACACTATTAAGGAGAATACAAAAACATACAGAAAAAGGATTGCACATTATGTTTATGCAATCCTTTTTCTGTATGTTTGATGAAGATTACTTCAAGTTCTGAACAAACCAATCAGTGATTTGGCGGAAGAGGTGGTTGCGTGTGTTGCCACCAAAAATACTGTGGTTACGATTCGTATAGAAGTTTTCTTTGAAGTCTTTGTCGGCTTGTACCAATGCTTCTGAATACTCGTAAGCATTCTGAATGTGCACATTGTCGTCGGCAATACCGTGGCAGATGAGCAGTTTGGCATTCATTTTCGATGCACGTTCAATAGGATTTACAGCGTAGCCGTCAGGATTTTCCTGCGGTGTGCGCATATATCGCTCGGTATAAACGGTGTCGTACCAACGCCAATTGGTAGGTGGCGCAACAGAAACACCCGCTTTAAAGGCGTTGCGACCTTCGCTCAAGCTCATCAAAGTGTTGAAACCGCCAAAGCTCCAGCCCCATATTCCAATGTTGTTGGCATCAACGTAGGGTTGCTTTGCTATCCAAAGGGCAGCCTCAACTTGGTCTTTCGATTCCAAATCGCCCAACTTCAGATAGGTGCATTTCTCAAATTCAGAGCCACGGGCACCTGTTCCACGTCCGTCTACACAAGCAACGATAAAGCCTTGCTGCGTGAGATATGCCTCGTAGATACCACCAGCACCCATTGAGCCAAGTGCCCAACGGTCTACAACCTGCTGACTGCCAGGCCCACTGTATTGGAAGAAGATGACAGGATACTTCTTATTAGGGTCGAAGTTCTTAGGTTTTACTATCCAGCCGTTCAGTTGAACGCCCTCAGAAGTAGTGAACTTGAAGAAGTCGCGAGCAGGCAAATCGTACTTTGCCATATCCTTTATGAGCTTATCGTTGTTTAGAACTTCGCGCACAACCTTTCCTTTGTTGTTGTAAATTGCGTATGAATAAGGAGTATTGCGGTCGCTCCAGTTGTTCAGGAAGTACTTATAATCGCCAGAGAACACAGCAGAGTTCCAGCCCTCTTTCGTTGTCAGGCATGTTACTTTTCCGTGTTTGTCAGCCACATATACCTCACGTTGCATCGGTGTCTTTGCAGCAGCTTGGAAGTAAGTCTCACCTGTTTTCTCGTCAAAGCCGTAAACTTCGATGACATCATACTTGCCCTTTTCAATCTGACGAATGAATTTTCCGTCAATGGTGTAGAGGTATAAGTGCATATAACCGTCGCGGTCAGAAGGGAAAAGTATGTAATCGTTCATCACGAGAATACCTCCCATTGCATCTTCCTTCACATATTTGTTGGCTTTCTCTTTGATTAGCAAGCTACATTCGCCCGTAGTTGGGTTTGCTTTGTAGAGGTTTAGCTCGTCTTGATGGCGGTTCATTGTGTAAATAACAATGCGGTCGGCAAACTTCGTAGACTTTATGCGTGGAATGTAACCATCAGCATCGAGTGGCAAATTGTAGGTAAGTGTCTTGCCAGACTCCAACGAATAAGCGTGAACGGATACTTTAGAGTTGTCTTCGCCAGCCTTTGGATACTTGTAAGAATAGTCGCCGGGATAAACTTCGTAGTTTTTAAATGCAGGCTTTGCACCTTCGAACATTTGCAACGAATAGGTCTTCACCTTCGATTCGTCGTAACGTATCCAGCTCAAAGTCTTGCTGTCAGCACTCCAAGCTAAGGCATTGCTGAACCCAAACTCCTCTTCGTTCACCCAATCAGGCAATCCATTGATTATCTCGTTGAACTTACCGTCGGTCGTTATCTGATTTTCTGTCGCTCCATCAGTTACGAAAATATTGTTACTGCGCACAAATGCGATATACTTTCCATTTGGTGAGAAGGTCGGAATTTGCTGCGGACCACCCTCTGACAGTTTTTTCAGCGACTTGCTCTTTACATTATATAAATAGAAGTCTGCGGTAAAGGAACGGCGATAAATTCGTTTTGTACCCGTTTGAATAAGGATAAACTGTCCGTCGTCTGTGATTTCATAATCTTCTATCGACTTTAGATTGGAATCATGGTACTTGGTAAAGTCGAAAAGCACACCTGTTTCTTTGCCGGTAACAAAAGAATAGGTTACTATTTTCTTTCTATCCGCAGAGATTTGCGCATAGTCTGACGTCCCCTTCAATGGGTTTATACCAGAAATTGTCTTCGCAGCGAAAGTGTTTTTTGTCATCTCTTCTAACTTAAGAGGCTCACCCGCAAACGTATGAATAGACGTTGCTAATAACGCTGCACACATAAGAAGTATTTTTTTCATTGTATATTAAATTGATTTAATGCAACAAAAGTACAAAAAAAGAAGTAAATTTGCAAAACAATGGAACAATACTATCATGATTTTGGTACTTGGATAAGAAATCAACTGCCTTTCCGAGTGCAAAAGATTTCAATAGACGCTGGCTTTACTTGTCCTAATCGGGACGGCAGAATAGGTATTGGCGGCTGCATATTCTGTGATAACAAGAGCTTCAATCCATCGTATTGCAGCCACACAAAGAGCGTAACAGAACAGTTGGAAGACGGAAAACACTTCTTTGCAAAGAAATATCCAGATATGAAATACTTAGCTTATTTCCAAGCATATACAAACACGTACGATGCCGTGAATAAGCTAAAAGAGCTTTACGAAGAAGCTTTGAAAGTGGAAGATGTGGTAGGAATTGTGATTGGAACACGCCCCGACTGCGTCAGCAGTGAATTGTTGGACTATTTGGAAGAACTGAACAAACGGACATTCTTAATAGTAGAATACGGCATTGAAAGTTGCAACGACGACACATTAAGATTCATAAACCGTGGGCACGACTTTGCCTGCACACGCAAAGCAGTAGAAGAAACTGCCAAAAGGGGCATCTATGTGGGTGGACACGTTATAATGGGGCTACCTGGTGAAGATGCTGCGGAAAGTCTGCGTCAAGCTCCTATCATATCGTCATTGCCGCTGACGATGCTCAAAATACACCAAATGCAGATTATAAAAGGTACAAGATTGGCAAAGATATACAAAGAACAGCCTTTCCATTTATATACTGTTGAGGAATATATCGACCTTATTACCAAATACATCGGACTGCTTAGAAGCGATTTGGTATTAGAAAGGTTTGTTACACAAAGCCCGCCCGAGATGCTGATTGCACCGAAGTGGGGACTGAAGAACTACGAGTTCACAAACTTACTGAACAACAAGCTGAAAGCAAAAAAGGCGATTGAAAGGGCTTAACGAACACCCTTTGATTTCCCTTTTGCTACTGAAATAGAATAGAAAAACAACGATAACTTTGTAAAGATAATTCTCTTAAAAAGTGATAACTGCGCTTTGACATTGCGAAAGC
>OHBE01002528.1_pt1 | contig 13317 bp, 7 predicted proteins | sample 1577231 | NCBI WGS metagenome assembly OHBE01 (sample SAMEA3541506, study PRJEB24748) | human gut metagenome | biome: human gut; feature: human-associated habitat; material: faeces | place: China | collected 2012
GGTTTTGCGTTGCAAAACAGCCGCTTTCGCAGTGTCAAATCGAAATTACCGTTTTCTTAACGAATTATCTTTACAAAACAGCTACTATTCTCAGAAGTTACCTTTACAAAAGGAAAGGAAAATAAAATCTCCGAAAAGCATCAGCAGTTTCAGCCTTAATCTTTCAAACAAGCCAATGGAATAACCTTTACTCCATCGGGACGAGTGTAAGCCATCTGCCCTCCTGTCATAACTATCATTAGGTCTGGTTCGTGCAAAGGAACTTGTTTCTCTGTTTTGTTGTGTTCTTTTATTAAACGTTTTATCTCCAATAGATGCTTCGCACCCTCCTCTATTTCACTACTACCTAACTTACATTCAATGAGCGCATACCTGCCATCTGACAAGTGAAGAACAAGGTCAGACTCTAAACCGTATCTATCCCTATAATAAGAAAGGTGGCTATCGAAATCTGCTGCGTATACTCTCAAATCGCGGACGCACATCTGTTCAAAGATAAATCCGAAGGTTTTCAGTTGCATTTCAAGTCCATCAGCATTGATATTCATAGCAGCAACAGCTATGGAAGGGTCGGTGAAACAACGCTTGGGTGCGCTGCGAATGGCACTTTTGCTTCGTATGGCAGGGCACCAAGCATCAATATCTTGAATAACAAACACCTTCTCCAAGGCTTCGATATAATCGTCAAGCGTTCCTTTTGATATTTCTGCATTTTCTGAACCAATCACATCTGCTAAAATATTTGTTTTCTTTGCCAAAGTGCTGATATTCCTTGCATACGAACGTACGATTCGTTCAGCTATCTTAGGATTGCGATGTTTCCCATCTACAGCAGATATATCTTGGTTGCAAACGCTCTTTACATAATCCTTTGCAACTACCATACCTGCCTCAGCACTCAAGTGAAGCGTTGCAGGCCAGCCTCCCCGACAAGCAACACGAATCAGTTCTGGAATATCCAATGCGCTATTTGCACCATCAATACCATAATTTGGATTATTAAACAACTCGTATAACGAAACCGTACCCGAAGAGTCTTTAGATTCCCAAAGGCTCATAGGGTACATCATCATTCGCGTAATACGACCAGTACCTGTATGTCGGATTTTCGTCTTATCAACTGTATTGCTTCCCGTTAGAATAAATTGTCCGGGAGCACCACCAGAGTTATCTATCGCCATACGGACTGCGTCCCAGATAACTGGTGCATCTTGCCATTCATCTATCAGCCGAGGTTGCTCGCCCTTTAAAAGGAGAGAAGGCTTTATCGATGCTGCTGCAAGATACTCGTTAGCCTTATCGGGGTCTTGCATCTTTACAACACTCCGCGCTTGTTGTTCGGCAGTTGTAGTCTTGCCCGTCCATTTTGGTCCTTCAATCAAAACAGAACCAAAGGCTTTAAGCCTATCACGTAGCATCTTATCTGCTACCCTTTCGTAGTACTCCATATACTTTAATACTTAGAAAAACACTGCAAATATACATATATATAATTGATTAAACAACACAATGTGCGTTTTTGTGGCATTTCAATGTGCACTTTCGCGATGTTTCAATATGCACTTTTGTGGTGGTTTAATATACGTTTTTGTGATTAGCATACACCATTTGCAAGATTGGCAAACATCAATAGGCGATGTTACATATCATTGTTTTCTTACTTAGAAATTGAAGACTGACCATAAATATTGAACCTTTTCTTAATAGAAACTCAGACAAAAACAAGCTCATAAAACTGTAAAGATTTATTTAAATAGAAACTTTTGCGTAACACACTCGCTATCAACGCATTGCAAAACCTATTGTTTTGCGTTCCAAAAGCGGCTGTTTTGCACGGTAAAAGCGTAGGTTTTGCGATGCAAAACAGCCGCTTTCGCAACGCCAAACCGAAATTATGGTTTTTCTTACGAACTATCTTTACAAAACAAGGGTAGTTTTCGGAACGCAACGGAGCGGTTTTCGGGATTTAATGAATAGGATTACACGCTTACTGCAACATACGGCATTAGCCTATCTTCTTTACTGCATTTTCGAACCCATCGTGGTCGATGGCACGGGCTTTCAGCTTCGAGCGATACGTGTAAACGGTGGTAAGGCTCGCACGCAGAATAGAAGATATGCGCGCATTGTCCGTAATGCCAAGGCGTATGAGGGCAAGAATGCGCAGCTCGGTGGTGAGTCGCTCGTCGCCTTTCGGCTCTATCTGTCCATCGGGACGCAGCAACAGGTTCACCTCCGTTACGAAATTAGGGTATATATTCAGAAAAGCCGTGTCGAAATTGAGATAATAATGGCGTGTAGCAGTCTGAATAAAATCGCTGTTTTTCAGCTCTGTATAGAGTTCTTCCATTCGCTTCTCGCGCGCCAGACGGTTGTAGAGCTTGCGCCGCTCGTCTACTCGGTCGATGAATTTCGATACCAACTCGAGGAAACGGGCTATGTATTCCTCCTTTATACTGTTGGTTTCACTTATCTGCGCATTCACCTTGCTAAGGTTTTCCACAGCTTCGTTCAGCTGATGGTTCATCACCACCACCCGTTTGTTCATCTTTCGGTAGCGTTTCAAGAGCTTCAAGATGAACAGAATAGCCACCAAAAGGGCTATTGCCACAAGGCTCACCACTACCAGAAGTATGGTAATGCGCCTGCTTTGTGCACGTTTCTGCACCAAATAGACCGACAGAATGTGGGGCAGAATGCGCGAATTTTGACTGTTGCGCAAATGTGTGCCGTAGAAATTGGCATCTTCTATCGAGACATTCAGATACTTGTAAGCCCTTTCCACATCGCCTTTCTCGAACAAAAGCGTAGCCAAGAGGCGCAAGGAGTTGTTCTCCTTCACCGACGAGCGTATGTCTGACATCGCACTTTCAATAAGATAGAAATACTGCTTGTCGGTGTTGCCCAGCTTACCGTACAGTCTTGCCAACTCGCTAGTTATCATTGCATACTCGTGTTCGTGCCTCTGCCACTTCTGCAGGTATTCTTTCAGCATCGCAATGGCTTCGTCGGTGTTGCCCTGCTCGCTCAAATCGTTTGCCTTCACCATGATATAGGCGCGCGTATCTTTGTACGGACTTTTCAAAATCAGCGCACTGTAATAATCCGCCTGCTTGTCGTAATACTTATGCATCTGCGTTCCTGCGGTGAATTCAGACATAAACATCATCAGCAAAAACCACTCTTTATAATAATCCTGACGAAGACGGTCGTCTAAAACCGCCGTACTCAGAGTGTCCAAGAGTTCTCTCGACTCCAAGAAAAGTGCAGCCAGCGTGTACACATGCACTTTCTTGAGCTGCGCTTCCACAATCCACTTCGGGTCGCCCACACGGTTTGCATACATAATGGTACGGTTGGCGTAGACCAATGCCGAGTCGAAACGGAACGCCTCGTACTCGTCGTAAAGCTGCATACATATCTTATAGCGTTGCTTGTCGGTTAGATAAGGTGTCGAAAGGCGTTGTCGTATGTCGTTAATCTGCGATAACTTCTTGTCGGTTATCGCCTTACGCTGTCCTATAAGGTGGTCCAGCTCATCGTATTCGTTGGTTGCCATTCCCATCGAACAGTATAACACTGCAAGAAGAAACAGCAAAAACAGCTTGCGCATCATTGTTTTGATTCTTTGGTTTTTCCTCTTCCACATTATATATTAAGGTGGTTCAGCCTTACAAAAATAGATAAAAATATTGAAAAACCAAAATTAAGGCACAAAAAAAGTGCGCCATAACCTCTCGTCTTGGCGCACTTTGCGTTTAGCTAATTGTTGATTGAGAATTGATTCACCTATAATCTACAAATAGGTTCTACAATTTAACATTACCTAAAATCACCTTTTTACCATTTTAAACGCTACATTTTACCATTGCCTCACGGCAGTCTTTTCGTTAAATCTGATACAAAGGTACTCAATAAAATCGTTGTTGCAATACCTTACAAATATAAATCTAAGTTTATCTAAAAGGTATAAAAAAGTTATCTACTTGATTATCTTGTAATTAAATATTTTAAAACTCCTACTTAAAATTATAAAAATCTAAACATCTTCCTAATATATCAAAGTTAAAAGGGAACAAAAACGGGTATAATGAAACAGAAATAACAGAAAAAGACAACAACGCATAGAGCAGACAAGAACAATATTCGCACTTACAGGAAATAAAGAAGTAAGAACACTGCAACTGCACCGTGGGGTGCAATAACAACATATGTTTTTAGTCCATAAAAACTATTCTGCTGAAAGCAACAACCGCATTGATTTTGTAAAGATAATTCCGTTAAAAAGTAGTAGTTGCGATTTGACGTTGCGAAAGCGGCTGTTTTGCGATGCAAAACAGCCGCTTTTACCGTGCAAAACCTACGCTTTTGGAACGCAAAACAACAGCTTTCACATTGCGTTGATAATAAGCGAGTTACATAAAAGCCACGCTTGCGAAAAATATTTACTTATTTTTCGGGTGTCAAGAGCATAATTATTGCCGAGCGGCAGAGAACGAAAGGGCTCGCAGCCGAAGCGATGCAGGGGTTCGCTTACGTGGGTAAAATGAACACCCTGCATAGGATTCGGCTCACCAACTTGCGTGTATTACAGACTGTTGCCCCTTTCTTGTTGCAGACGAACCATGTGGGCGAACTCGCCGTTGCGAGCCAACAGTTCGTCGGGCGTGCCCTGTTCGCTCACCGTTCCGCCACTAAGCACCACGATGTGGTCGGCATTGCGGACGGTGCGCATACGGTGTGCGATGATGATAACGGTTTTGTTGCGCACCAGTTCGGAGATGCCCGCTTGTATTTTCGTCTCGTTCTCGGCATCAAGGCTTGCGGTGGCTTCGTCGAGAAGTATGATTGGGGCATTCTTCAGCAAGGCACGGGCAATGGAAATGCGCTGCCGCTCGCCACCCGAAAGGGTTTCGCCGTTTTCGCCGATGACGGTATCGTAGCCTTGCGGCATTCGGCTGATGAAGTCGTCGCACTGCGCCAGTCGGGCAACGTGGCGCACTTCCTCGTCGGTGGCGTTGCGCTTGCCGATTCGGATATTGTCGGCAATAGAGGCATTGAAGAGCAAAACGTCCTGAAAAACAATGGAATAGTGTTTCAGCAGCGTTTCGGGGTCAATCTTCGAGATGTCGTTTCCACCCACAAGAATTTGTCCGTTGGCGATGTCCCAAAAGCGTGCGGCGAGCTTGGCAGTAGTGCTTTTGCCCCCACCCGACGGTCCCACGAGGGCGGTAACGGTGCCTTGGCGTGCCGTGAACGAGACATTGTGCAGCACTTGCTTCTCGGTTTCGTAGGCAAAACTTACGTTGCGGAACTCGATGTCGTAGTTTTCGAGTTGTACGTCTGCACTTCCCTCCTGCGTAGGCATGTTTTCTATTTCCTTCATACGGTTGATGCGCACGTCGAGGAAGGAGAGAAGGGCAAGGTAGTTGCACACTTCGATAATGGGATTGTAGACCATTGCCGATGCCAAGAGGTAAGCCAAGTAGGTGAATACCGACACTTCGCCCTGCTGCAACAGCCACGCTCCCACCAATATAACGGTGGGCATGCCGAGCTTGAGCAGCATTCCGGCGAGGTTGAGGAAGACTCCTGCCACGAGTTCGCCGCGCACCAGCTCGCGTTCGTAGCCCTTCAGCCGCTTGTCGAAGCTGCGGCAGTATGCCTGTTCGCCACTGTACGACCTTATTTCCTGCATACATTCCAAGCCTTCCTGTATCTGTTCGGTTACGCCACGCTTCACTTTATAGTGCTGAACGAAGGCTTTGTGGAGCTGACGGCGCGACAGCAGCAGGGTGGTTACGGCGAGCGGAACAACCCAAAAGAGGGCTAAAGCCAAGTGCCAGTTGTAGGAGAACATGCCCACGCCGATGATGACGACGCTCAGAGCCGACGCAAACAGCTGGGGAACAGCGTGCGAGAAGGTTTGCTCGAGCATCGTGCAGTCTTCCATCACGGTAGAGGTGAGGTCGGAAAGGTTGCGCTCGCCGAAGAAAGCGAGGGGCAGTCGGCGCAGCTTTTCTGCCACTCTGATGCGGCGTTGCGCACTCTCGTTGTAGACGGTGGTGTAGGTGCTGTCGTACTGAAAGCGAGCCAAGAAGAACATAAACACTGCCAAGAGCACTGCCACAAGCACATAGAACCACAGCGTGTGCGGCTCGGTGGAGGGCTTGGCGTCGATGTATTCCATGAGGAAGAAGAACAAATAGGTGGGCGGCAGCATCAATGCGAGGTTCATCAATGTAGAGAAGGCGATGCCTTTCCGCAAGTCTTTCGCTCCTTTTTCGGTGAGGGCGAACCGTTGTTGAAGATATTTTATCATTGTCTTGTGTCCTTTCTGTTTAAGTTTATAGTTTCCATGCCACCGACTTTTGGTATTCGTTCCACATCTTATAATATAATGTGGCTTGCTCCATGAGCTGTTGGTGCGTGCCCTGTTCGGCTATTCTGCCGTTGTCTACCACGACAATGTTGTCGGCATCTTGCACGGTGGTCAGTCGGTGGGCTATCATGAGCACGGTTTTTCCGCAAGTCAGGTGGGCAAATGCCTGCCTGATAAGGTGCTCGTTTTCGGGGTCGGCAAAGGCGGTAGCTTCGTCGAGCACCACGATGGGCGCATCTTTCAGAATGGCACGGGCAAGCACTATGCGCTGCTGCTCGCCGCCAGAGAGGTATGTTCCCTCCGCTCCTATCACGGTATTCAGCCCCTGTGGCAGCCGTTCGATGATTTCCCGACTCTGCGAAAGGTCTACGGCACGGTTCACCTGCTCGATGGTTGCATCGGGATTGCCGTAGCGTATGTTCTCCAAAATGGAGGTCTTGAACAGTCGGGTGTTCTGAAACACGAACGACACGTTGCGCATCAGCGTTGCCTTATCCATGTGCCGAACGTCCACACCGCCTATTTTCAAACTGCCTTCGCGCACATCCCAGAAGCGTGGAATGAGCCTTGCGATGGTTGTCTTGCCGCTTCCGGACGCTCCCACCAGCGCAACGGTCTTGCCTTGCGGTATGTCGAGGTTGATGTGGCTTACGGCATCGCGTTCCGCCGCTTCGTATCGGAACGACACATTGCGCAGACTGACGTCGAAGACTGTTGCTTTCTCGGGCTTGGAACTCTCTGGAAGCGGTGGCGTGGCGGTAAGTTTCTCCAATCGGTCTACTGCTTCGTTTGCTAAAAAGAGGTTCTGACTGAGGTGCATGGCTTTCATTACGTTGGCTGCAATGATGGGTGCGATGAGCACATACAGCACCATATCGGAAACGATGATGGCAGTTTCGCCGCCATGCCCTATCAGTATGATGCCCGTAGGCACAAGCAGAAAGGCGAAAGCATTGATGGCTATGGTGTAGGCAGACATGGGCGTGCGCCACAGAAGGGTGTACCTGATGACGAGGTCGCGGTAGTTGATGATGCTGTCGTGAAAGCGTTTGAACGAGAATACCGTCTGTTGGAAGACCTTCACGACGGGTATTCCGCGCACGTACTCCACGGCTTCGGCACTCATTTTCTCCTGTGCGTCGAGGTACATACGCTGGAAATCGTTGTTCTTAGGGTTCATCATGTAGCCCATGATGCCGAAGGCGCACACTATCGGCACCATTGCGGCAATGCCCAACTGCCAGTCTACGGCAAGCAGAAGCACTATAATGCCTATCGGAGCCACCACGCTGCCTGCCACATCGGGCAGTATGTGTGCCACGAAAGTGTGGGTCTGGCTCGAATCTTCGTCTATTATCTTGCGCATGCGCCCCGTGTTCTGCGTGTCGAAAAAGCCCAACGGAACACGCATCAGCCGTTCCATGGCAGTGCGCCGCATATTGGTTTCGATGCGGAAAGCGGAAAGATGCGAGAGCATGAGGGCGGCGAAATAGAGCAGAACATTCGCCACCGACACCACGAACGCCGCAATGGCATAGTCCCATACGGGCGTATCGGCAAGGTCTCCGTCGGCAGTGAGCAGCGTGCGCACCACCAACCACAGGAAAATAAAGGGTACGAGCGACAGCAGTCCGTTCACTGCCGACAGCACAACCGAGCAGGGCAGCAACGGCTTGCGCCCTCCCATGTAATGTCCTAAACGTTTCAGTATTCTTATCATCTTCTTCTATATATGTTAAAAGGTTGTTATTTCTACGGTTTCATCAGCTCTCTCCACCCTGCCATACTGTAAGCGGCATACTGCTCGAGCGCACGGTTCACCTCGCTTTCATCGTACTCCTCGTGCTCCACAAGTTCGCAGAAGATGTTCACCCACATGGAACTCGCAATGTGCAGGAAGAAGGGCGATATGTCGATGTTGATGTGCGGATAGCGCGCTTTCATCAGTCGCAGGTATTCCGTGCCTGCTTTCAGTTGGTGGTCAGCTATTCTCTCCTTGTACCCCGCAAGCGATGTGCCTTCGGCATTGAACAGCAACAGGCGCAGCTCGGGGCGGTAAAGCCTCACCATTCGCTTCATTGCACCGATGTATTCGTTCTGAAAATCGAGTGCGTCGAACACCTCTATGCTGAGGTGCCGCTCCTCGTTGTGCGACAGAATGTAGCGGTTCAGCTCGTTGAGCAGTGGCCGCAACACCTCGCAGAACAGCTCGTCCTTGCTACGGAAGTAGTTGTACACGTTGCCAGCAGCAATGCCTGCACGCCGTGCCACCGTGCGGATAGACGTGCTGCGTGCGCCGTGAGCGATGAATTCCTCGCGCGCTACGGCAACGATACGTTGTCGAATGTCGTCTTTCAGTTTCTGCATACGCCCATGAAAACTTTAAATAATGAACCAAGTTCTGTTTTGTTCATAAAAAAAATCGCACCGTTTCGTAATCGAACGGTGCGATAGATTGAACGAGCCTATTTGCGCTCTTGCTATATAAATATTGTGTATTCGCATAGTTGCAATGTTTATTTTGCAAAAGTAGCAAAGATATAAAAACGCTGCAATACCCAAAAATAAGTATTTTTTAAAAGCATTATCGTTTTGTTGGGGCGTAACACAGCACTTTCCTACATTGAAGATGCCGCCCTTTTCATTAGCTTACTGGTTTGTATTACAAGGTGTTAGGAACGTAAAAAGTCAGACCTCTACACTTTCTTATTGGGTGTTAGTAACGTGATAAATCACGCCCCTACCCTTGCTGAAGTGCTGTTTGCAATGCCTTTTGACACTATAAAATATCTTTACAAAAACCATTTTGACTCGCCGTGCGCAACTCATTGATAATCAACAACTACGCTTTGGCGTTCCAAAACCTATTGTTTGGCATTGCAAAAGCGTAGGTTTTGCAAGGTAAAAGCGGCTGTTTTGCAGCGCAAAACCTACGCTTTTGGAAAACAGAAGAAAATGTATTGATTTTCTGTAAAGATATTTCAGAACTGCGAAAAGGCGAAATGGGGTGCGTGAATAGTTGCTTTGGGGTTGCAGACACGGCAACACAAGGAGGCGAAACAAACGCACAAAAAAAGTAGGAGCGCGAATTGCTCACGCTCCTACCATAGTTCCTAACACTTAATATTTAATTCATAGGGTGCAGGACGGCGATGTCTCGCACACCTGCAAACCTATTTATGGCTTTACAATTTTCTTGCCGTTCACGATGTAAACGCCCTTTGGAAGGTCTTTCTGTTCGTCCGACAAGCGCACACCACTAATAGTGTAGATGCCTTGTGTGGTTGTGGCAGCGTCGGCAGTTGGGGTCTCGATGGCGGTAGGGTCGGTAATCACCACCTTGCTCTTTACGATTTTTCCCTTGAGAACAACAGCGTGCTTTGCTGAACTGAACCTTGCTCCCGAGGGTTCGGTAATGCGGCAACCCTTCAGTTTGAGCTCGGCGAAGTTGCAGATAGAACCTTTTCCTGTTCCTATGGCTGTTACTGTAGCATTTCTAATGGTGAATTTCTCGTTTTTGCCATTATTTCCTGCTATGCCGTATGCTACACTCTCAGCGTTCACGGTACAATTTTCAATGGTGAGGTTGGTTCCTTTTGCATGGATAGCGCAGTCGATTCCGCTCTTCAAATTAAGCACTCCACCACCCATAATAGTCAGTGGCTGTTTGAAGCTGAGAGCTGTATTGTATTCAGCTGCAAGATTGCTTGTACCAATAACCTTTATCATCAAGCCGTCGATATTCGAAAAAATGGCATTGGCGGTATTAGAGATGATTGTAGCATTCTGTAGTGTAAGAACCCTGTAAGCTGGAGCGTACTTCACAGTTCCGCTTACACCGCCAATCTTGGAAAGGTTGTTGTAGTTGTCAGAGGTTACCTCCACGCCACAAATTCTAAGGCCGTACTCGATTGGAGAGGTGGCCTTGATGACTACCTTGCCAGTTACCAACTGCCCGTTTAGTGCGATTCCACGTAGTTTAGGGTCGTAGACAGCACCTGCAGGCTCAGTAATGGTACACCTATTGAGCGTGAGTTTCTCAATGCCACGCACTGCTGCGTAACTCTTGCTCTTTGCCGTTATGGTCGCATTGTTGATGGTTACATGGGCGTTGTTGTGGTGGATGGTGCCAAAAGAACCGTTGCAATCTATTTCGCAATTATCGATGATAACAGAAGAATTCCACATAGCATACAGTCCGAATTCGCTCCCTGAAAGGAATAGTTTTCCTCCACCGGTGATGGTGGTGTGCGTTTCTTCGGTCTTGAGAGCAGAGAAACTGCCAGCAGTAATGCTATTGGCTCCAATAACAGAATTGGTTCCAATAACAGAAATGGTCAATCCATCTACCGTAGAGAAGATACCGTCTTTTTCTCCCGATACTTTGATAACGGCATTCTGTAGTGTAAGAACCCTGTAAACTGGGTTGTACTCCACCGTTCCACTTACACCGTCAATCACAGAAAGGTCCTTGCAGTTGGCAGAGGTTACCTCCACGCCTGCAATTGTAAGGCCGTACTCGATTGGAGAGGTGGCCTTGATGACTACCTTACCAGGTACCAACTTTCCGTTTAGTGCAATTCCACGTACTTTAGGGTCGTAGACAGCACCTGCGGGCTCAGTAATGGTACAACGCTTGAGGGTGAGATTCTGAATGCCACGCACTGATTCGTACCTCTTGCCCTTTGCCGTTATGGTGGCGTTGTTGATGGTTACAAAGGCGTTGTTGTGGTTGATGTCGCCTAAAGAACCGTCGCACTCTATTTCGCAATTATCGATGGTAGCAGAAGATTTCTGTGTCACATACAGTCCGAATTCTCTCCCTGAAAGGAATAGTTTTCCTCCACCGGTGATGGTAACGTCATGGTCTTCAGCCTTGAGAGCAGAGAAACCGCCAGCAGTAATGTGATTGGTTCCAATAACAGAAATGGTCAATCTTTGCCTAGAGTAGATACCCTCTTTTTCTCCCGATACTTTGATAACGGCATCCTGTAATGTAAGAACCCTGGTAGTTGGGTCGTACTTCACCGTTCCGCTTACACCGTCAATCACAGAAAGGTCGTTGCAGTTGGCAGGAGTTACTCTCACGCCTGCAATTGTAATGCCGTACTGGGTTTGTGCGTGTATTGTAGTAGGCAGTGCAAACATTGCGACGAACAATGCAACAATGGTCGCATACACGTTCTTAAGTAAATTTGGTTTCACTGTTTGTAGTATCTCCCTGTTGAAACTCCTCTTTGTAGAGCAACGCCGTGTCGGAGATGCGGGCGTTTAGTAAGTTAATCAGACTATGTTCTTATATTTTAATAGTTTTGTGATGATATATTCGCAAATATAACGATTTCATTTTAAACTGACAAATATTTTGCAATGTTTTTTTACTTTTCCGCTATTATTTTCTATTATAGTATGATTTGTTGCATTCCTGCGCCGAAGATGTTGCCTTGACTGGTGGCTGTAAGCTTGCTGCATTGGGCATTAGGAACGTGATGAATCACGCCCCTACCCTTGCTGAATTGCTGTTTGAAATGCCTTTTGACACTATAAAATATCTTTACAAATACCATTTTAACTCGCCGCGTGTAACTCGCTGGTTATCAGCAACTACGCTTTGGCGTTCCAAAACCTATTGTTTCGCATTGCAAAAGCGTAGGTTTTGCAAGGTAAAAGCGGCTGTTTTGCAGCGCAAAACCTACGCTTTTGGAAAACGGAAGAAAAAGCATTGATTTTCTGTAAAGATATTTCGCGGTTGCGAAAAGGCGAAATGGAGTGCGTGAATAGTTACTTTGGGGTTGCAGACACGGCAACACAAGGGGGCGAAACAAACGCACAAAAAAGTAGGAGCGCGAATTGCTCACGCTCCTACCATAGTTCCTAATACTTATGTTCAATTCATAGGGTGCAGGAAGTGCGATGTCTCGCACACCTGCGAACCTATTTATTGCTTCACAACCTTCTTGCCGTTCACTACATAAACGCCCTTTGGAAGGTCTTTCAGCTCGCCCGACATACGCACACCGCTAAGGGTGTAGATGCCTTCTACGGCTGTGTTGTCGGCAGTTGGAGTCTCAATGGCGGTTGGGTCTTTCTTGATTACCACCTTGCTCTTTACGATTGCTCCGTTGAGAACAATACCGTGCATTGATGAGCTGAACGTTGCTCCCGAAGGTTCAGTAATGTTGCAACCCTTCAGGTTGAGCTCGGCGAAATCGCAGATAGAGCCGTTTCCTGTTCCTATGGCTGTTACCGTAGCATTTCTGATGGTGAATTTCTCGTTACTGCCGTTATTTCCTGCTATGCCGTATGCGCCACTCTCAGCGTTCACGGTACAGTTATCGATGGTGAGGTTGGTTCTGTTTGCATAGATAGCACAATCGCTTTGGGTCTTCGCATTAAGCACTCCACCACCCATGATAGTCAGTGGCTTTCTGAAGCTGAGAGTTGCATTGCCTGCAGTTGAAAGGTTGTTTGTACCTATAACCTTTATCATCAAGCCGTCGATGTACGAAAGAATGGCATTGGTGGTATTAGAACTGATTGTAGCACCCTGCAGTGTGAGAAGCTTGTTGCCTGGGTTGTACTTCACAGTTCCGCTTACACCGTCAATCACAGAAAGGTTGTCGCAGTTGGCAGAGGTTACTTCCACACCACAGATTGTAAGGTCGTATTTCGTAATCTCTTGTATCACGACTTTGCTTTTTACTATTTCGCCGTTGAGAACTACACCGCGCTTTGATGAGCTGAACGTTGCTCCCACAGGCTGGGTAATGCCACAGCCCTCCATATTGAGCTCGGCAAAGTCGCAGATAGAGCCGTTTCCTTTTCCTATGGCTGTTACCTTAGCCTTTCTGATGGTGAACTTCTCGCTACTGCCGGTATCTCCTGCTATGCCGTATGCGCCACTCTCAGCGTTCACGGTACAGTTATCGATGGTG
>OHBE01002535.1_pt1 | contig 13282 bp, 11 predicted proteins | sample 1577231 | NCBI WGS metagenome assembly OHBE01 (sample SAMEA3541506, study PRJEB24748) | human gut metagenome | biome: human gut; feature: human-associated habitat; material: faeces | place: China | collected 2012
CTTCCCTGAAAGGGAAGGTGGCTGCGAGCTTCAGCGAGCAGACGGAAGGGTTGCGATACGCGTATAAAAAAGGCCCCTGCTCCGCAATATTAACTTACGTCGCAAGGACCTCAAACTCAACTCACTGCCTCAACCCACAGCATCATTGCTGCACAGCATCTTAACCTCACCATCAACCGTCACACGATACGCATCCCACAAATTCGGATGCACATAATAAGTCATAACCAGCTCATCATTCTTATTATAAACATAAATCCCAAAATAATCGCCGGTATCCTTCGGCATATACGAATTAAAAACGCTGTTCGGATCCTCGGCAAAACGACTGCCATAGCCAAACCAATAATCCTTACTGCTCAAATCCAAACCGGTATTCTTCATATTCAGCTTACGCAGGAAATACAGCGCCATAGTATAATCCTCTTCCGCCTGCATTCCCTCAAGCCTATAAGTACCGCCGATATCAGGCTCACTCACCTTAGCAATACCCATCTCACGTGCATCAATCGTCGGCAGCAGCACAACCTGCTTACCATCTTGCACTCTGGCCTCGCAAACAAGCGGCTGAGAACCATAACCAAAATAACGTGTATCCTCACCATGGCGTCCCACATCAAAAGAATAATCCTCCAGCACCAGCGAACCATTCTCCAGCATACCCACGCCCTTAAACATCGGCGCATTACCGTCCTGCAAATCATAAGTAACAACAGAAGCAAAAACGCCGGACTGCGTATAAATCAGATGCAAAGAAGCATTATCCCTGCCATTCGCACCATAACGCATATACGAATACGCACCATAAGCATAAGACGCTGCCATCGCCGTAGTACTAGCAAGCAGCAGCAGGCAGAACATCAACAGGCTAAATAATCTCTTCATCACTCACACCTCTATTTTCTTTCCACCTCGCTCAGCAGCAGGCTTCCGTCCTCACCGCTGATAGAAATACCGAAAATACGCTCCCTGCCCAAGGAATCACGCACTGCAATACCGTTGCGCGGGAAGGTCTCGGAATCACGCATCACAATAATAATCGGCTGAGTCGCACGCAGCAAATCCTTATAATATATAGACTGCACATTAAAAATGGGATAGCCCTCCTCAGTCACTTCGCGCAAATCCAGCGCCACCACCTGAAAATCAGGGAAATCCACCGAGCTTGTCACCACAGCCTTCGCCGGCTCAAAAGTCTCCGGCATCCTTACCACCTCGCAGGAAGCAGGATTAACATGAGCATCCTTCAGCCAGCACACATGCAGCATGCTTTGGGTAGGCTCCGCCACACTGTTCGCCTGAGCACTGCCCCAACCGCCAAACAAACCAATACCAAGCGCCAATAACATTGCACCTAAAAATCTTTTAAGCATAAAAAACACCTCCAAAGTTTTTTACATCATTTCTTAATTTAAGCCCTCTTCAGGCGTTACACCTTACTCAATCTCCTGCAGATAAATACTGCCGTCCTTACCACTTTGCAGAATCGCAAACCTGCGCTCCCTGCCTGCATCATCCTTAAAGCTGATACCATTCTTGGGAATAGTTTCCAGGCTCTCCAGATGCAACACCAGCTTTTCATCAGCCATCAGCAAATCCTTGCTGTAAACGCTCTTGCCGGAAGCAAGCTCCAGCAGACGGAACTCTTCCAGATTTTTCGTACTGCGGAAAATCACGTCCGCACCCTTAAAGGGATTAGGCACGGAAACCTGCTCATACTTGGAAAGATCAGCCTTCGGATCCTGCAGCTCATGTACGCCCATGCACTCCAGATACTGCATCGCCAGGCCCTTAAAGCCTCTCTGCTTGCATTCCTTCAACGGCAGCAGCTCAAGCTTCACGCTGTCACCGGCCATCTCTGCGCCCATATCAAAGAAATCATCCGCAGTCATATTAGTCTTTTGCGAAACAGCAACATCAGCTCTGCCCACATCGTTGCGGTAAACATCAAGACCTGGTTCATTATTGCTCTTCGAACGGGTAAAGTACATATCAACGCATCTTTTATTACCATTCGGCAGCAAATCCTCCAGCGCCAGCACATAGTCCGCATTACTGCTGTTGCCGCGCGTCAGCAGCATATTGTTCGCCAACAGCTTAATATTGCTGCGTGCCCATCCCTCATCAACAAATTTTATTTTGCCGCCCACAAAGGTATAGACAGCATAGATATCCTTGCCATAATAGCCCTTGCCCTGCTTTTCATTATCCAAAATAGCAAAAATCAGCTCCGGCACCTTGTCATTATTGATATCCTGCAGCGTATAACCAAGCATGTTCAACGCATCAGCGTAACCCATACGGTCACGCAGCTCATAAATTCCGGTCATGCCCTGCTGCGGCACCTTATCCATATTGCCGTCATTCACAAAATTATAGATACCCTCCACCAGCTTGCCGTATTCGCACTCATAGGCAGGCACCTTCGCCACAGTCGCTGCAGCTTCCTCCACCTTCGTGGCCTTGGGCTGCGTTGCCGCAGCCTGCTTATCCGAACCGCAGCCATTCAGCAGCATAGCCAATGAAGCCAGCAGCATTGCTCCCACCAGGACATTTTTACAGCTTTTCTTCAACATCTCCATCCCTCCGCTTCCCGCCGCCTGCTTTGCAGCTAATCTTTTATACCTATATTGTACCCTAAAAAAAACTAAAGCGCCCTACCCGAAACAGTAAATTCGGGTAGGGCGCAAGCTTTAAACCACAAAATTATTGCTTACAGCTTATTAAATACATCTTCAACCATCTTCCAAACCTTAGCGCGGTCTACAGCGTAAACAATCTTCGCGTTCTGAGCACCCTCAGGAGCTGCACCGCGGAAGCCCATAGTCTGACCGTAGCCGTAGCCGTATTGGTCATCAACATCAATCGGCAGAGTTTCGGATTCCAGAATTACGGACGGATCAATTGCTACTGCTGCTGCCAGAACGTCCCAAATGTAGTTCTTGAAGGACGGATCCTTGCGGAACATCGGAGTAGCATAATGGCTTTCCCACATAGCCTTGAAGCGGTCGCTCTTAATGCGGCTTTCCAGATCCTTAAAATCATTGTGGCTCATCAGTTCCTTGCTGCAAACATCCAGCGGCAGGAAGATTTGCTCCTTCCAGGGAGCGCGGTAAGCCTTTTTAGCGGTTTCCGGATCAATCCAAACGTTGAACTCGGAGGTCGGCATTACGTTGCCTTCGCAGAAGAAAGCGCCTGCCATATAAACAACGCGTTTAGCCAGCGGAGCAATTTCCGGAGCCTTGTCCAAAGCAGCTGCCAAGTTAGCACCGCTGCCGATAGCAACGATGGTTACTTCGCCCGGATGCTTTTTGATAGTATCAATGATGAAATCAGCAGCATGTTCCTTTTGCGGGTTCATAACAGGCTCATCATTATAATTTTTGCGGTATTCAGCCTGCCAGGATGCCGGCTGAGGATAGCCTGCAGCGCCCAGATGGGAGTCATGGCCACGGCCGTAAATGCGTTTTTCTTCCTTCATGTTAGTGAAACGGTCCTTGCGAACGGTTTCATTAACGCCCATATATACAGGGATATCGGTGCGGCCGATGCCCTCCAGCTGACGGATAGCGGAAGCTGTACCAGTTTCAACCCAGGTATTGCCTATAACGATGGTAACACCCTTCAAATCCATTTTTGGAGATTCGGCAAGCATCATCATAGCGATGCCGTCATCAAACAAATCCACCATATCTGCGTCCAGAATAACCTTTTCACGTGCTGCAGCCTCAGCAGACAACGGAGCAGTCATAGCACCAACGCCCATGCACATGGAAAGCAACAGGCAACCACATAAGCTAGTTAATTTTTTCATTTTCATCTTTATTACCTCCTTAATTTCCCAACCTTATTTTATAAATTTCCGCACCAAATGCAGATTTTACCTTAATCAATCTCCTCCAGATAAACACTGCCGTCCATAACCTTCGCCCGAATCGCAAACTTGCGCAGGCTGCCGGTGTCGTCCCTGAAGCAGATACCGTTCTTGATAACAGTTTCATAGTCAAGCTCAGGATCAGTTTCAAAGCTTTCCAGATGCAGTACCAGCTTTTCTTCCGGTTTCAGCAGTCCTTTGCTGTAGATAACTCTGCTGCTATCACCATGCAAATCCATCACTTCAAAGCTCGCCAGAGAAGTATTGCTGCTAAACAATACCTCTGCTCCCTGAGAGTGATTATCCACATAAACATGCTCATATGCGGAAAGATCTACCCTATTATCCTGCAGCTCATGCAAACCCATGCAGTTAAGATGCTGCATTACCAGTCCCTTAAAGCCACGGCTGCTGTATTCCGCAAGCGGTAAAAGCTCTAGCTTTTGGGCACCAAGGTCAATATTCATCATATCGTCAAAGTGCATGGAAGTTTTTTTGGTAACAAAGGTATCATTTACATCTAAATATTTTCGGTAAACATTACATCTGCCATCCTCAACCTTTGTATAGAAGGTTTCTCCCTGACGCAAACTGCCGTCCCGCAACAAATCCTTCATTTCCAGCACCCATTCCATATCGTTATCGTCGATACAGGTGCGCTTGCTCAGCATATCTTGAGGAAGCAGACGCAGCCGGCTGCGCGACCAGCCCTCATCAACAAATTTTATCTTACCATCCACAAAGGTATAGATAGCATAGATATCCCGTCCATAATAGCCCTTGCCCTCAGGATAATCAATCTGGCCAAAAATCAGCTCCGGCACCTTATCATTATTGATATCCTGCAGCGTATAGCCGACACTGCTTACGCCCTGACCGGGATCATTATGGCCCTCCAGCTCCTCAAAGCCTGTCAGTCCCTGCGCCGGCAGTCCGGCAGTATTACCCGTGGTCAAATAATCGCAGACACCAGCCACAATTTTTCTATATTCCTGCTCATAGGCAGGCATAGCAGCGGCTTCTGCCTTAGGCATGGCGAGCAGCGGGTCTGCTTTTTTGTCGGAGCTGTCACTGGTCAGGAACAATGTCAACCCGGTAAGCAGTAATGCTCCCAGCAAAATTTTTTTCCAGCTTTCTTTCAGCATATCAATCCCTCCGCTTCCTGCTGCCTGCTTTACAGCTGATTGTTTACAACTATAGTGTAGCCTAAAAAAAGCAAAAGCGCCCCACCCGAAAGGGTGATTTCGGGTAGGAGGAGGGGGATTTTGGGGATATTTTTGGGTTTTTAGGGTGGTTTGAGAGAAAATTTTAGGTTTTTCTTCGTTCTTTATGTTTACTTCTTTCGTCCCCGAAAGAAGTAACAAGAAAGGGGCGCGCTTTGCGAAAGCGCGGGAAACAGTCGCTTTTTTGCTCGCACAAAAAAGCTTAGCAAAAAATGCTTTACCATAACTCATGGGCTAATAATAAGCTTAGTTCTGCGTACTAATACAAGCAATTATATATCGCAGTGAAAACATAAAACTCCAGTAATAAGATTTTGTACAAAAACCTACGCTATTAGTCTTGCCTGCCCCTTGCACTCTTCGAGTATAACACGACCAGCATTTTTAATTACATGAAAAATGGGTCTTAGTATAGCGAAGGTGCCAAACGTAGTGAGGCGGAAGGGGGCTGTGAGCAGACGGAAGGGTTGTGTAAGCAGCTAAAGCTTTAGAAAGAAAAACGAGCCTCTCCTTGGGGAGAGGTGACATCGCGTAGCGATGACGAAGAGGGGTCCATCATACATATGCTATTAGTAAGTTTATAAACAACAATCCCCTCTAAGTCGCCCTAACGGGCGCCAGCTCTCACATAGGAGAGCCTAATTCCCCCACCAAAACGCAAAAGAACCGCCTCACGGCGGTTCTCTGCCGACAGCGCCGGAGCGCTGCCGATTTTAGGAAGTTTTTGTATGAAGGTTTATCAGAAAGTGAAGGTTACGTCAGTCCAGAAGCGATGGTCTTTGGTGCGATCAAGATCAGCAGCAATACCAGGAAGCTCTTTCATCAGCTTGGATTCGGTGTTGTAGTATGCAACGTTAGCTACAATGTTTTTAGCGATGGTGTAGTTAGCGCCAACGCCGAAGCCCTTGAAGCCGGTCATGCCAAAGGTGTTAGCATCGGTGGTGTGTGCAACATAGGTTTGTGCGCCCTGGTCATAGTATTTAGCCCATGCGCCCCAGCTGCCTGCATCCTCAGCCTTTGCACCCTTATAGGACAGGCCGATAACGAAGCCGTCATCATCAAGATATTGATCAATAGCGTTGTTAATATCGATGTTACCAATATTATTAGATTTGTCAGCAGACAAATCACCCTTCAGATACATAGCGGACAGATTGAAATGACCGATATCATAGCTCATGCCTGCATGCCAGATGCCATTGTCAATATCAGTTTTTTCTGCTGTTTCTGTTCCCATATCTTTGAATTTAGTATAACCGGCAGTAGCCTTCAAGCCCTTCGCCAACTCGCCTTCTACTGCCAAGCCCCAATACTTGCCGCCATTAGTAATATCACCAGTTTCAGTATTAATGCCATCATTTATCATAAACGGTACTACAGTAATATCATCAGTTGCCTTGCCTGCAAAGCCTTTTACCTTAACCTTGTTGCCATAAGACAGCTCCAGACCATCAGCACGGGTATCATAGATATTGCCGTCAGCAATTACCAGGTTATAACGGCCTGCACGTACTGCCATGCCGCCCAGCTTGCCGTCTACATAAGCGCGTTGGAAGCTTGTATTTTCATCACCGGCATTATTATTCAGGTTCTGAACATTCTGCAGCATGCCGGTGTAGGTCCAGTCATCATTAATCATACCGTTAATCCAGATGCGGGAACGGATATCTGCCACATGGTTGGAATCATTGCCCAAAACTCTGTAACCTCTGTCTAAAGTCCTTCTTGACATTGCACCGTCTTGGTCAACATAACGGAAGCGAACTTCACCGGTAATTTTTACATTGTCAGCCTTTTTCTCCAGGTTAGCTACGCGCACGCCCAGGCTGTCCAGCTCGTCAGCAAATTCTGCTGCCAGCTTGTCAACATTAGCGCCCTTTGCCATTGCTCTAGCAACGATTTGTGCCATTTCATAGCGAGTCATCAGCTTGTCGCCGCCGAAGGTGCCGTCGCCGTAGCCATCGATTACGCCTGCAGCTGCCAACTTGTTGATGCTGTCATATGCCCAGTGTCCGGCAGGAACGTCGCTGAACGGGTTAGCAGCGTAAGCAGAAGCGGTTACACCAAGAGCCATTGCCATTGCGAGTACTAAAGATTTTTTCATGATAAATTCCTCCTCTTTAAGTAAAGTATTCTTTTACCTTGCGGAGGCTTGCGCTGCCTGTTGCCAAAATTTGCCTTGTTTCATTTTGGGTTTTGCATTGCTCGCTCCGTTCGGTAAAGCCGGAAAAGCAAGAAGGATTAGTTGTTTTTCCTTTGCTTTTGGCTGTAGTATATCGAATTTTTAGTAACTTGTCCCTACCCGAAATGGCAAATTCGGGTAGGATGAGGGGAAATTTTGGGGAAATTTGGAGAAAATTTTAGGTTTAGTGCTTATTTTAACTTAAGTAAGCATATGAAACTTTGGGAAGAAAAACGAGGCTCTCCTCGGGGAGAGCTGGCGCCCGCTAGGGCGACTGAGAGGGGACTGCAGTTTATAGGCTTACATTTGAATTTAGATTGAAGAAAATTCGTACACAAAGATTATTTGCTTGCAATCGTTATGCTTACGAATAGCATTATTTTCAGCATATCCCCTCTCCGCCTCGACAAGCTCGGCACCTCTCCCCAAGGAGAGGCTCTTTAGTACTGCTTTCCATCTGTAAGGTGCCGAACGTAGTGAGGCGGAAGGGGAGCCCTACACCCCCACTTTTTGTAATTTCTGTGAAATCGTCAGAAATTAGCACTCAACTCTTGACAGTGCTAACAGATAGTGGTATAACATAATCAACAAAGGAAATGAGCTACAGGAGCTGCAAGGGCAGCACCCGCAAAGCACAAATCCCGCGTTGGCAAATCAAATCAATACTTGCTGCATCAACATTAAAATGACTACAACAAGCGCAATAAAATTGGAGGAATGACTTATGATGATGCCTAGTGTATTTGGTGAAAGCTTATTTGATGATTTAATGGATTTCCCGTTTGAAAAAGAGTTCTTCGGTCATCGCAATCCGTTGTACGGCAAACATGCCCAGAACGTTATGAAAACCGATATCAAGGAATCGGATACCGCTTATGAAATGGATATCGACCTGCCGGGCTTCAAAAAAGAGGACGTCAGCGCCAAACTGGAAAACGGTTATCTGACCATTACCGCCGCTAAAGGCCTCGATAAGGACGAAAAGAACGATAAAGGCGTTTATATCCGCCGTGAACGTTACAGCGGTCAATGTGCAAGAACCTTCTATGTCGGCGAAGCAGTTACCCAGGAGGATATCAAAGCTAAATTCGAAGACGGTATCCTGAAGGTTACTATTCCTAAGGTTGAGCCTAAAAAAGTCGAAGACAAAAAATATATTGCCATTGAAGGCTAATACATAAAAACCACATCATCCTTTCAAAATGAAACAGCCGCCGGAGCACTAGCTTCGGCGGCCGTTTTGTTGTTATGTTAAATTAAATGTTGTTTCTCGGAACCAGGTCTTCGGACTTCAGAGTGCCTTCCTTAGCGCGCTCTGCAAATTCGGCAGTTGCGGTAAAGAGAACGTCACTGGAGCTGTTGAGCGCAGTTTCGCAAGCATCCTCCAGTACGGAGATGATGAAGCCAACGCCAACAACCTGCATAGCGATATCATTGCTGATGCCGAAGGAAGCGCAGGCAACCGGAATCAGCAGCAAGGAGCCGCCGGCAACACCGGAAGCACCGCAGGCACCAACGGTAGAAACGATGCACAGCAAGAGAGCTGTCGGCATATCAACATGAATACCCAGAGTATTGGCAGCAGCAAGTGCCAGTACGGAAATGGTGATGGAAGCACCGGCCATGTTGATGGTTGCGCCTAACGGAATGGAAATTGCGTAGGTATCAGGATTCAGGCCCAGGCGTTTGCACAGTGCCATGTTAACCGGAATGTTAGCAGCGGAGCTGCGGGTAAAGAAAGCGTATACACCGGATTCGCGGATGGTTGCCCAAACCAGCGGATACGGATTGCGACGGATGTTGAAGTAAACGATCAACGGATTCATAACCAGCGCTACCAGGAAGTAGGAGCTGATGAGCACTGCCAGCAGGTGTACATAGCTGGAAATTGCGGACAGACCGCTGTCGCTGATGGAGGTTGCTACCAGGCCCATGATGCCCAGAGGAGCGAAATGGATAACCCATTTAACAACCAGGGTGATTGCCTTTGCAACATCATCCAGAGCATTTTTGGTGTGCTCGTTGGCAGCCATGTTCATAGCAATACCGAATACTACAGCCCATGCCAGAATGCCGATATAGTTGGCGTGCAGCAGAGCAGCAATCGGGTTATCTACAACACTCAGAATCAGGTTATGCAGAACCTCAACGATGCCGCTGGGCGGGTTGAGCTTAGCATCTGCAACCTGCAGGTGCAGAGTGGTAGGTGCCAGGAAGGACAGGGTTACACCAACTAAGGATGCAAAGAAGGTGCCTACAACATATAAGCCGATAATAGGCTTCATATTTGCTTCGCCGCCGCTTTTCTTTTTGGCCATAGCGTTCATAACCAAGAAGAAAACCAGCACCGGAGCAACGCCCTTTAATGCTTTTACAAACAGGTCACCGAAGATGGTAACAACAGGTACCGCTTTCGGTACATAAAGTGCCAACAGAATGCCGATGACAAGACCAACGGCAATTTGCTTGATGAGTGCAACTTCATTGATAATCGCAGCAAATTTTCTAAACATAATGAATTCCCCCTAATTTATACTCCCGTATACAACGATGTTCATAGTATATAACATAAGTTAAATAATGTCAAGCCTACAATGAGTATTGTATTTGTAGAGTAGACACGGAATTTATCCGTACTCATAAAAGGGACTAACACCCTTAAAATGCAAATAAGTGTTAAGCTTGTTACAAAATTGTGCAGACTGTAAAAAAGTCTCACGTACTATTGTGCAATGAGAGAATATATTTACCGGCAGTTGACACGCTGTGCAAGATAAACTATTCTATAAGTATACAAAATACATCATTACTGCACAAAAAAGCAGTAATACTATAGAAGGGAGCTGCTTATATTGTCGGAAAGAGCTGATTTACATATACATACAACGGCCTCAGACGGCACCTGGACACCGGCGGAGCTGATTGCCGAAGCGCAAAAGCAGCAGCTGGGGCTGATTGCCGTAACGGACCATGACAGCGTAGCCAACGTTGCGGAAGCGATGACGTTGGCAGCGGCAGCAGGCATTACGCTGCTGCCGGCGGCGGAAATCTGCTCCACCAAGGAGGATTTGTCGTTTCATATTCTTGGCTATGGCATTGATATCCATAATAAACAGCTGCTGGAATTAATGCAGCATAACGAAGCACTGCTGGAGCAGAAGGATGTGGACAGCATTCATCTGCTGGCGCGCGACGGCTGGCCTGTCGATGAAGCGGAGTTCGCCCGTTATACCTATGACAGACGTCGCGGCGGCTGGCGTGCCCTCTCCTATTTGATTGACAAGGGACTGTGCACGGGCGTGGGCGATTTCTTTAAGCGCATCTTTACACCGGAGCATGACCTGGGCTTTCCGGAATTCCCGCCCATCAGCGAGGTTATTGCAGCAATTCACGCTGCCGGCGGAGCAGCACTGTGCGCACATGCTGCCAGCGGCTTTCACGGCCCCGGCTTGGAGCGTGTGCTCGACATCCTGCGGACGGAGAAATTCGACGGCTTTGAATGCTACCACTCCAACCATTCGGAAGAAGGAACACAGCGCCTGCTGCAGCATTGTCAAAAGCACGGTCTGCTTATCAGCGGCGGCAGCGACTGCCATGGTACATTTGTGCCGGGGAGACGTTTGGGACAGCCTTTGGTCACTGTCGATATGCTGCGCTTGGACGGCCTTTTGCCGCAAGATGTAAAATAATCCGAAAAATATTTGTTAAAACACGAAAAACGTTCGACTTTTTCGTTGGACTGTGCTATGATATTACCATAAAATATAACAAAGTTAACACTGACAAGAAATTCCGGCACTGAGCCTGCATTTACTTGTTGAGAAATTTTTAGGAGGCATTAAAATGCAAGAGTACAAACCGTTTAAATCCGGCAAGGTTCGTGAGATGTATGATGTTGGTGACAGCATTATTATGGTTGCCACTGACCGTATTTCCGCATTTGACCATATTCTGAAAAACATGATTGTGAAAAAAGGCACTGTGCTGACTCAGATTTCCAAATTCTGGTTCGATCTGACCAAAGACATTGTTCCTAACCATATGATTTCCGTTGATACCAAAGATATGCCCGAATTCTTCCAGAAACCCGAATTCACCGGCAACAGCATGAAATGCAAAAAGCTGAACATGCTGCCTATCGAATGCATCGTTCGCGGCTACATCACCGGCAGCGGTTGGGAAAGCTACAAGAAAACCGGCGAAATCTGCGGCATTAAACTGCCCGAAGGCCTGCAGGAATCCCAAAAGCTGGCTGAACCTATCTTCACCCCCAGCACCAAAGCTGAAATCGGTGACCATGACGAAAACATCAGCGTAGAGCAAAGCATCGAAATCCTGGAAAAACTGTATCCGGGCCGTGGCAAAGAATATGCTCTGAAGCTGCGTGACTACACTATCGCTATCTACAAAAAATGTGCTGCTTATGCTCTGGAGCGCGGCATCATCATTGCCGACACCAAATTTGAATTTGGTCTTGACGAAAACGGCGAGGTTGTACTGGGTGACGAAATGATTACCCCGGACTGCTCCCGCTTCTGGCCGTTGGAAGGCTACAAGGTTGGCCAAGGTCAGCCCTCCTATGACAAGCAGTTTGTCCGCGATTGGCTGAGCGCTAACCCGGATGCAGGCTATGAGCTGCCGCAGGATGTTATCGACAAAACCATCGGCAAATACATCGAAGCATATGAACTGCTGACAGGTCAAAAGTTTGACTTTTAATTCTGAAAATGCTTTAAAACTGTAACTTTTGTTGCAGTAGCAACAGGCTCAGGAAAAATTTAACGCTCTTTACAAAAAAATTGTTTACAACCATGGACATTGGTTGTATAATTTCACCATAAACAACAACGGAGTTGGAACAGCGCAAGCTGTCTGTTTCCGTTGTTGTTTTTTGTTTCTCCGATCACTGCAGATACAATACATTAGTGTAAGAGAATCCGTAAATAAAATAGTGCTTAATCGCGTAACGCATCACCACCGTAAAAACAGAGAAGGTGGTTCGTGGAAGCGGCCAATTGAGGGGACTTTTGGAAATGCTAAAAGCACAAAGCACTGACGGCTGAGGGGCCGGACAGCAGTTACGCGAAATAAAAACGCCCGCGGCGAGCGGGTTTTTTATTTTGTCACGAAAAGTAAAATTCCGGCTGATAAAACATGTAAACTTCACTAGCAATTATCCGCATAAAAAGGTATAATTAATGTAATAAATGTACGAAAAAATTTCCTATTTAGGATAGTTGGAGGTTTCATAGTGGCAATAGACACGTCATTACCTAAGGATATAAGAATTTTGCAGGCAGCGGAAGAAGTTTTTTCGCAGCATGGCTATGAAAAAGCCACGCTCGATGAAATAATAGCCCTGGCTGACGTAGGCAAGGGAACTGTCTATAAATACTTCGGCAATAAGGAGCACTTTTTTACAAGCTGGTTGCCGATAAAAATGCGCCCTTTTTGGAAAAGTTGCACCAAGCTGTCGATAGTGCAGACAGCTTTGAGGACAAGCTCAAAAAGTATTTTGAGGTAATGGTGCATTTTTATGTTGCCAACAGTACTCTGTGGCAGATTATCTGCTTTGAAATGCTCGGTGGCACCAATGGCTGCAGGGTTGAGCCTGACGGTGACGATTTTAAGGTTATCCCACGCTACAACTCTGTGAAAGTGAGCGAGGAAACGAGCGAACGCATCCTGCGTTACCACAAAATCCTGCATGAGGAATATGATATTCTAGCTCAGCTGATTACTAAGGCAATGCAGGACAACCTGCTGAAGGAGGATACTGTGCCGGAAATTACCACCAAATTTGTTTTCTTCGGTGTAGCCATGAGCATTTTTAACCAAAGCGATGATATTGCTGCCGATATGACGGACGAGGAAGCAGCAAGAATAATTACCGACCACTTTTTGCGCGGCAACGCACGTTGACGCGTATAGTAAAAGCAGCTGCCGCATTTGATATGTACCCCCAATACTGGACACCCAGTATTGGGGGTATTTTAATGAAAT
>OHBE01002542.1_pt1 | contig 13259 bp, 15 predicted proteins | sample 1577231 | NCBI WGS metagenome assembly OHBE01 (sample SAMEA3541506, study PRJEB24748) | human gut metagenome | biome: human gut; feature: human-associated habitat; material: faeces | place: China | collected 2012
TTCACGGTCGTCAGCTGCGATCCCACATTGAAGTTGAATACGGTCGTCTTCGTCATTGGGTAGACAGAAGGATGCCAAACGGGGAAGCCTTTATGGAATTTTATGACCGCGTGACAAGAGGATTGGAGCAGATTATCAAGGAAAACAAGGGCAAGCATGTTTTAATCGTATCACACAACGGGGCTTTGAGCGCCATGCACTGCCATCTGACGGGGACAGGCCCCAAGGCGTTCTGGCGGTTCAATTCCAAGCAGGGGCATTACAGTGCGGTCTGGGTTTCGGGAGAAAAGCGGACGTATGATTGCATGAATTACCCTGCGGTATGGAAGGAAAATCGAAAATAAGCTGTCCGCTTTACAAGGACAGACTGGCGCGAAAGCGTTGATTTTATCGAAAAAACAGGAATCGGGAAAAAGTTTTTTCTGTAAAGGAAAAATACTTGACAAGGGGAGATTTCTCTGGTAGGATAGACAAGGTGATTGTAAAGTAGTTATCCTTTACAGGAGGCAGGAAGAACATGGATGATATTTTGCAGCTGACTTTGCTTTATGATTTTTATGGCGAATTGCTGACGGAAAAACAGAAGCAGGTATATGAACTGCATTATCAGAACGACCTCTCCCTGACGGAGATTGGCGAGGAATTATCCATCAGCCGACAGGCTGTCCGCGATCAGCTGAAGCGGACGGAGAAAATCCTTCTGGATTATGAGGAAAAGCTGCAGCTGGTTTCCCGTTTTCAGGCACAGAAAAAAGCCGTGCAGGAAATGAAGCACATCATGGAGGGAATGGAGAAAAAGAATCCGGACGCATCCGTGGTGAAGGCAATCGCAAAAATGAAAAAAATCGCTGACGATATCTTGTCCTGAAAGGAGGTCGCGATTGATGGCATTTGAAAATCTTTCCAATAAGCTGCAGGAGGTATTCAAGCAGCTGAGAAGTAAAGGCGTGCTGACGGAGGCAGATGTAAAGGCTGCCATGCGAGAAGTAAAAATCGCCCTTCTGGAGGCAGACGTTAACTTCAAGATTGTTAAGGAATTTATTAAAAAGGTAACAGAGCGGGCTGTCGGTACGGAGGTACTGCAGGGGCTGAATCCCGGTCAGCAGGTCATCAAAATCGTAAACGAGGAACTGATTGCGCTGATGGGCTCCACACAGGCGCAGCTGACCTTTTCCAGAAAGCCGCCCACTGTTTTCATGATGGTTGGCTTGCAGGGTGCAGGTAAAACAACCACAAGCGGCAAGCTGGCAGGACAGCTCAGAAAGCAGGGCAGAAGTCCTTTGTTGGTTGCTTGTGACGTTTACAGACCTGCGGCAATCAAGCAGCTGCAGGTGGTTGGGAAAAATTATAACATTCCCGTATTTGAAATGGGCACAGAGGTTAGCCCTGTGGAAATTTCAAAAAAAGCATTGGAGTATGCGGCAGAGCAGCATCACGATGTTATTTTAATCGATACGGCAGGTCGTTTGCATATCAATGAGGAGCTGATGCAGGAGCTGCAGGACATCAAAACGGCAGTCAGACCGCAGGAAATTCTGCTTGTGGTCGATGCAATGACAGGGCAGGACGCAGTTACGGTTGCGGAAAGCTTTGACGGTCAGTTAGGCGTAGATGGTATCATTCTGACAAAGCTGGACGGTGACGCACGAGGCGGTGCGGCGCTTTCTGTCAGAAGCGTAACCAACAAGCCTATTAAATATATCGGTATGGGCGAGAAGATGGAGGATTTGGAGCCGTTTTATCCCGACCGAATGGCATCCCGTATTCTGGGGATGGGCGATGTACTTTCTCTGATTGATAAGGTGCAGGCGAATATTGATGAGCAGGAAGCGCTCGATATGGCAAAGAAAATGCGTGCCAACGATTTCACACTTGAGGATTTTCTTGCGCAGATGCAGCAAATTAAGAAAATGGGGCCCTTGAAGGATTTGCTCGGCATGATGCCCGGCATTCCCGGAATGGGCAAGCTTGATCTGGAATCGGCGCTCAATGGGGTAGACCCCCAGAAGGAAATGGCAAGAACCGAAGCCATTATCCAATCCATGACGAAGGAGGAAAGAGCAAATCCTTCCATTCTGAATGGACCTCGAAAGAAACGTATCGCCGCAGGCTGCGGCAGAAGCATTGCAGATGTCAATCGCCTCATCAAGCAGTTTGAGGAAATGAAAAAAATGATGAAGCAGATGAACAATATGCAAAAAGGGAAAAAGGGTAAATTTCCTTTCTTCCGTTAAACAAAGACACTTATTCCGTCAGGATTAAGAAATAAAAGGCAAAGAAAAAATAAGAATTTTTAAAAGCAGGAGGACAAAATCATGGCAGTAAGAATCAGACTGAAAAGACTGGGCGCAAAGAAGGCACCTTTTTACAGAATCGTTGTAGCAGATTCCAGAACATCCAGAAACGGCAGATCTATCGAAGAAATCGGTATCTATGATCCTACAAAGGAACCCGTTGTTCTGAAGGTAGATGCAGAAGCAGCAAACAAATGGCTGGCAAACGGCGCACAGCCTTCCGATACAGTAAAGGCTCTGCTGAAAAAAGCAGGCGTAATCGGCGAATAAATCCTATTTAAGGGAGGCCGATTTATGAAAGAATTGTTAGAAGTCATTGCAAAAAGACTTGTGGAACATCCCGAACAGGTTGTGGTTGCAGAAACAAATAACGAACGTGCTTTGATTCTGGAACTGAAGGTTGCTCCCGAGGATATGGGTAAGGTCATCGGCAAGCAGGGCAGAATTGCAAAGGCAATCCGCACTGTGGTAAAAGCCGCCGGCATCCATGAAGACAAAAAAATCATCGTGGAAATTGTGCAGTAAGCAGAGGAAAACGGTGACGGCGGTGGGATTTTTCCTGCCGCCTTTTTCATATCAGATAAAAAGGAATGGGTTTCATATATGGAAAATTATTTTGAAATCGGTAAGATTACCGGAACACACGGGATTCGCGGCACGATGCGCGTTTTCCCGACCACGCAGGACCCGACTCGCTTTGAGCGGCTGAAGGAAATTACCGTGGAGATTCGCGGCAAGCAGGAGCTTTTTCACATTCAGAAGGTGGCATATCAGAAAAATATGATTCTGCTGACGGTAAAGGAAATCAATGACATCAATGTGGCGGAGTTGTATAAAAATGGGCGGATTTTGATTCCCGATGCTGCTGCGATTCCTCTGGAGGAGGATGAATATTATACCCGCGACCTCTATGGGATGCAGGTTGTGACGGATGAGGGGGAAGCGCTGGGCGAGCTTGTGAAGATTTACGAAACGGGCGCGAATGATGTGTATGCGGTGAAAAAGGATGGGGACGCAAAGGAGCTGCTGATTCCTGCCATTAAGGACTGCATTTTGAAGGTAGACATTGATGCGCGCGTGATGACGGTACATCTTTTGGAAGGACTGAGATAAAATGAAGCAGTTTTTCGTGTTGACGCTGTTTCCGGAAATGATAGAGCAGACGCTTTCGCACAGCATTATGGGCAGAGCGCAGAAGGAAGGGCATATTTCCGTTGAGGCGGTGAATATTCGTGATTTTACGCAGAATAAGCATAAGCATGTGGACGATTATCCCTATGGCGGCGGCGCAGGTCTGGTGATGCAGGGACAGCCGATTTATGATGCCTATCAAAGCCTTCTGCCGAAAGCGGAGCATGCGCGCGTGGTTTTCATGACACCGCAGGGCAGACCCTTTACGCAGCGTGTGGCAGAGGAGCTGGCGCAGGAGGAAAATTTGGTTTTTCTTTGCGGACATTATGAGGGCATTGATGAACGCGTGATTGAGGAAATTGTGACGGATGAAATCTCTCTGGGGGATTTTGTGCTGACGGGCGGCGAGCTTGCGGCAATCACCATCATTGATGCGGTTTCCCGTCTGGTGTCGGGGGTGCTTGGAAAGGAGGAATCCTTTGAGGATGAAAGCTTTTCCGAAGGTCTTCTGGAATATCCGCAGTATACGCGTCCGCCTGTGTTTATGGGCAGAGAGGTGCCGGAGGTGCTGCTGAGCGGACATCATGGAAATGTGGCGAAATGGCGGAGAGAGCAAGCACTCATTCGTACTGCAAAAAAACGCCCCGATTTGCTGAAAAAGGCGGTGCTGACGAAACAGGACATTGCATTTTTGCAGAAGCAGGGCATTACAATAGAAGAAACGGAATAAAAAAAGGAACTGTTATTCAGTTCCTTTTTCGTATACATAGATATTTATTTGCTTGGTATTTATTTGTTCATATTGCGGATGTGCATATAAACGGTGTTTTTGGAAATACCCAGATGGTTTGCGATGGTGATAACGGAATCCTTCAGATTGAAGATACCCTTCTGATACAGCAGGGAAATGATTTCCTTATTCTTATTGGAGGAAGAAATCGTGAGGTTGCTGTAAACGGTTTTTTTGGCATCCTCCAGTGCATTCAGCATCAGCTCCTCTGTATTTTCTACAAAGGTTTCGGAGATATTTTCGGATTCTGTTTTCGTGATGGGCGTGAAGGTCTGCATGAAGGAAAGCAGGGGGGTATTCAGATAATAATTGATGCAGAACAGCCCGATAATCTGGTGCTTCTCCCCAAGAATGGCGGAAATAGACGCTTTAAAGGCTTCGCCGCGTTTGTTTTTGGCAAAGTAGGTGACGTGGTTCATGCCGGGGGTTGCCATCATTTTATTGACAAAATTCAGTGTAACCTCGGAAATGGGCGCACCAACCTGTCTGCCGGAAAGATGCCCATTCACAATTTTGACCACAGAAGCATCCAACTGTGTCAGGTCATGAATGATAACCTCGCAGTTTTCTCCCCAGAATTCTGCCAATCCGTCCGCAGACAGCATATAGGATTCCAAAATGGCTTTTTCTTTTTCGCTCAGAATTGTAATTGAATGATCCATAGAGTACCTCCATGCACAAATAAGCTGTTTTTACAGCTTGAAAAACGGTTTTATATTCTTATCATACAGGAAAGGCAGATGTTTTTCAAGAGGGGAATCGTAATTTTGATGAAAAAATTTAATTTCGCTGAACAAATTGTTACCATAAAACAAAAATTGGAAATCCGTTAAAGGAGCGTTAAGAAAATCCGTATCCGTCTATCTTAACGGAAATTTTATAGTTTTCGGAGAGATTCTTTTTTATAATAAAAACAGGTAAAAGAAAAGCGACATAAAGGGGTGGGTCAGAATGAGAAAAAATTTGATTTATAAAAAAAGAGTACAGGATGAAACAGGCAGAGAATATATCCTGTGGTATTCTCTGGTGATTCGTGTCGCAGAGCACGGGCGGATTTATGGCGTGGAAATAGAAAAAACAAACGAATACGGACGGCAGGAGCGGGCGCTGATTGCCGGTATCTCCGAAGAAAAAAAGGAAACACAGTATTTTCTGGAAAGACTCTGGTGCGGAGCTGCCATGCCGGCAGAGCTGAATGCACTGTATGATGATTATATCGGCGAAAAGGAATGGCAGGATGACAGAGGAATTTACGCCGCTTGCTAAGAGAAATTAAAGCCTTGGTTTAAAAGCTAAGGCTTTCTTTTTTTGCAAAAAAGCATGCTTGTAGGATATCGTGGGAGGCAAAATGGATGGTTTTTGTAGGAATTGGTGAAAAATCGGGGCGGAATGAAAAAGATTTCTCCAAAATACAAGGGGTAAAACCGTTGCAAATGAGAAATGCGACCGTTATAATGAAAAAATAAAGTGGCGGTTTTTCTACGAAAGAAAGGAACAGTATATGAGCGAAAAGGTTTCTGTACCCGAAATTTTTGGGATGAATGTATTCAACGATGCAATGATGCGTGAGCATCTGCCGAAAAAGGTTTACGAGGAATTGAAAAATACCATTGAACGTGGGGAAATGCTTAATTCCGAGATTGCGGATATTATTGCCAATGCAATGAAGGATTGGGCGATTGAGCGCGGCGCAACCCATTATACGCACTGGTTTCAGCCAATGACAGGGATTACGGCGGAAAAGCATGATTCCTTTTTAGCGCCTCCCTCCAACGGAAGAGCAATTATGGAATTTTCCGGCAAGGAGCTGATTAAGGGGGAATCCGATGCGTCCTCCTTCCCCTCCGGCGGTCTGCGCGCGACCTTTGAGGCGCGCGGCTATACGGCTTGGGATTGTACCTCTCCTGCATTTTTGCGTGAGGATGCGGCAGGGGTTACACTATATATCCCGACGGCGTTCTATTCCTACACAGGCGAAGCACTGGATAAAAAAACACCTCTGCTGCGTTCCTGTGAAGCGGTCAGCAGACAGGCAATGCGTATTGTGCGTCTGTTCGGCAACCGGACTGCGGAAAAGGTAACGGTCAGCTGCGGCGCAGAGCAGGAATATTTCCTGATTGACAAAAATCTTTATCAGAAAAGAAAAGACCTGATTTTTACAGGGCGTACCCTTTTTGGTGCGGCTCCCCCGAAGGGGCAGGAGATGGACGACCATTATTTTGGCAGTATTAAGGAAAGAGTTGCCTGCTTCATGCACGAATTGAATGTGGAGCTCTGGAAGTTGGGTGTGCCTGCAAAGACACAGCACAACGAGGTTGCACCTGCACAGCATGAGCTGGCACCGATTTTTGAGGACTGCAACAAGGCAACAGACCATAACCAGCTAATTATGGAGGCAATGAAGCGAATTTCCGGACACCATGATATGACCTGCCTGCTGCACGAAAAGCCCTTCGCAGGCGTGAACGGCAGCGGCAAGCATGTAAACTGGTCTCTGAGCACGGATGATGGGCAGAATCTGCTTGATCCGGGGAAAACACCGCATGAAAACGCACAGTTCCTTGTATTTCTGTGCGCGATTATCAAGGGTGTGGATGAATACCCTGAGCTGCTGCGCCTTTCTGCAGCCAACCCCGGCAACGATCATCGTCTCGGCTCGCAGGAGGCACCGCCGGCAATCATTTCCATCTTTCTTGGCGATCAGCTGCAGGATATTTTCGACCAGATTGAGCATGGCGAAGCAACGAGCAGCCTGCAGGGCGGCAGAATGAGAGTTGGTGTAAACACGCTGCCTGCACTGAAAAAGGACGCAACGGACAGAAACAGAACCTCTCCCTTCGCCTTTACAGGGAATAAATTTGAATTCCGTATGCCGCCTTCCTCTGCATCTATTTCCGGTCCGAATTTCTCCCTGAACACGATTGTGGCAGAGGAGCTGCAGAAATTTGCGGATGAGCTGGAGCAGGCAGAGGATTTCAATGCGGCAGTGCATGAGCTGGTACGCAGAACCTATGTGGAGCATAAAAGAGTCATTTTTGACGGCAATGGCTATTCTGAGGAATGGCTGGAGGAGGCGACACGCAGAGGGCTGCCCAATATCACCAATTCCGTGGATGCGGTACAGGCATTTCTGGATGATAAGGTGGTTGAGCTGTTCGGCAAGCACGGTGTTCTGAGCAGCGTCGAATTGCAGGCAAGAGCGGAAATCCGCTATGAGGCCTATATCAAGCAGATTAACATTGAAGCAAAAACCATGCTTGACATGGCATCCAAGCAGATTCGTCCTGCGGTTGTGAAATATGCAGGGGAGGTTGCGCAGGCGATTATCGCCATGAAGGCTGTCGGCATGGATACCACCGCACAGGAAGAAATTTTGCAGGATATCAATGAAAATCTGAAGCTGCTCCACGAAAAGCTGAAGGTTCTTGAAGAAGAAACCGAGCGCGCAGGGGCATTGCAGGAGGATAATAAAACACAGGCATTCTTCTATCGTGACCATGTATTCAAAGCAATGAAGGAGCTGCGGGAGCCTGCCGACCGACTGGAGCTGCTGGTGGATGAAAACAGCTGGCCTCTCCCGACCTATGGGGAGCTGCTTTTCAACATATAAGCTTATTGTATGACAAGTTAAGAGCAAAATAAAAAAGAAACCACGTTTTTTTAAATGTATTTTTGAAGAAACGTGGTTTTTTCGCGCTTATCGACACTTTTTTGACAGACAAAGAACAATATTATTTGTATGACAAGTATCGAATAAATGCAAAAATTATAGATAAAATCATTGAAAAGTATAACTTTTTTACAAATGATAGTTTGGATACAATATATTTTTGACGGTTTATATGTCAAAAATTATGTATTTTTTTAAATACGAAGCAAAAAATCTGTGAATTTTCTTGCAACTGAGAAAAAGTTGCGTTATAATGAGGCCGGGCTGCGGCCTGCCCTGGTCATCGCCGTGCCGGTGGGGTTTGTGAATGTGGTGGAAAGCAAGGAAGCGCTGTTTGCCGCCTGTGCAGCCCACGGCGTGCCTGCCATCGCGGCCATGGGCCGCAAGGGCGGAAGCACCGTGGCCGCCGCAGTCTGCAACGCCCTGGTCTACTCTGCCGCCGAGATGCTGGACCCAGCGGCAAGAGGGTGGAAATAAGGTGGAACCGGTACAAACGCCCCTTTTTACGCTTTTGCTTGACTTTTTGGCAGAAACAAGGTATCGTTTATCTGTATAACGATTGATATATGAGTGGAAGCTTTGCGTGAAAAAGGAAGCATTATGGCACAGACGATTTTAGAAGAAAAGAAAAAATCACGGCTGATGACAGAGGGCAGCATCTGGAAGAGCATCCTGCTCTTCTCGGTGCCGCTGATCCTGGGCAACATGCTGCAGCAGCTGTACAACACCGCCGATTCCATCATCGTGGGCAACTTTGTGGGCAGCAACGCGCTGGCAGCGGTCGGTTCCAGCGGCTCGCCCATCTTCCTGCTCATCGGGTTCAGCCAGGGCATCGCCGTGGGTGCCGGTGTCGTGGTGTCCCAGTTTCTGGGAGCCAAGGACAGGGAGGGCGCGCACATTGCAGTTCACACCTCGCTGGCCCTTTCGGCCATTCTGGGCACGATCCTGACCGTGTGCGGCATTGCCGTCAGCCGGGCCCTGCTCACCGCCATGAACACCCCCGCAGAGGTGCTGGAGGATGCGGTGCTCTATATACGGCTCTATTTTGGCGGCGTGCTGTTCAGCGTGGTGTATAACATGGCGGCCGGTATCCTGAACGCCGCCGGCAACTCCAAGCGGAGCCTGCTCTACCTGGGCGTTGCCTCCATCACCAATATCGTCCTCGACCTTGTTCTGATCGCCGGATGCAAGATGGGCGTGGCCGGTGCGGCCATTGCCACCGATATCAGCCAGCTGGTGTCCTGTGTGCTCTCCCTGCGGTTTCTGATGCGGGTGGAGGACGATTACCGCGTGACAGCAAAGGAAGTGCGCGTGCACAAAAAGATGGCGGTCCGCATCATCAAGGTGGGCCTGCCCACCGGTATCCAGAACATGGTCATCTCCCTTTCCAATGTGCTGGTGCAGGTCAGCGTCAACGGCTATGGTGCCGCTGCCATGGCAGGCTTTGCCGCCTATATGAAGGTGGATGGCTTCAACATTCTGCCTGTGCTGAGCTTCGGCATGGCGGCCACCACCTTTGTGGGCCAGAACTTTGGTGCGGGCAAGATCGACCGTGTCAAAAAGGGCACCTTTGTCACCCTGGGTATGTGCATCGTTTACACCATCCTGACCGGCATCCTGCTGCTCGCCTTCCAGGACCCCATCATGCACCTGTTCACCGGCGATGAAATGGTCATTGCCTACGGAAAGATCTGTATGCTCTATTTCTGCCCCTTCTACTGGATGCTGGGCATCCTGCAGGGCCTTGCCGGTACGGTGCGCGGCACCGGCAAGAGTGTGCCGCCCATGGTGGTGCTGCTGATCTCCCTGTGCCTGTTCCGCATCGTCTGGATCCAGTTTGCCCTGCCCCTGTTTGCGGGCATCGAGGGCGTGCTGCTGGTCTACCCGGTGTCCTGGGCTGTGGGTGCAGTGTTGATGGTGCTCTACGCCTGGAAGGGCAAATGGATGCAGCTGCCGGAAGCAATTTCATAAACCGGACGCACCCGATCCCCCGGTGGAAGTGCATTTTATACAAAAAGTAACGTATGAATGCATAAAATATTCGGGGGGGGGGGGCTAAAAAATCTGCGAAAATCAGTTGATTTTTGCCGAAAAATGCCGTATACTGAATTATAGTTTCAAATCGAACGACAGACTTCGGCAAAAGGGGCTGATAAGATGGAGTACACGCAGGCAGAGGCCTTTGAACAGTATATTCGGGATCTGCGCGTTGTGCGCTCGATCTCCCGGCCCAGCTTTCCGGAGGGCAAGGCTCCCGCTGCCGTGCTGGAAGAGATCCAGACCAACGCGCTGAGATGCAACGCCCTGATGCGGCAGAATGAGGCACTGCTGGCGCAGTTTGTCTACGACCGCGACCCTGCCTCCCTGACCGAAACGGATATCCAGGGACTGAGTGCCTTTGCGGGCAGGCTGTTCAACTACGCGAACAGCGAGGATATGGGCGTGGCGTTCAAGGTGCATCAGCTGCTGCTGGCAGCGGCCCGCAGCCGGGAAGACGTGCCCATGATCGTCAGGGAGCTGTACTACACGGGCATCACCCTGCATTATATGAACGTCCGGGATGAGGGAACTGGCATCAACCTGTTGGGAGATGCAATCCAGGTCTATTTTACGGAAGCTGCTGAATCCATGTCACGGTATGAACAGCTGGACAGGAATACCCGGCAGTATCTCATCCGCTGTGTGGGCAACACCCGGCTGGGGATGTCCCGCGGCACCCACGAGGAAAGCTGCCGGTATCTGGAGCGGTTCCGCCGCGCAATGGAGGTCATCCAGTCTGCGCATTACCATGCACTGGACCCGGAGTTCCCCTGGGAAAGCTACATCTATTCCATGCACATGGACCGCATGACCCTGCTGACCCACCTGCGGCAGGAGGAGGATCCCGAGGTGGCGCGGCAGGTGCTGGAATCGGCGGAATACATCTGGACGCACAAGAAGAAACACAAGGGCCCGGATGCACGCCTACAGAACTGGCGGGTGCCCTACTTTTATGCCGCTGCCCGCTACCATGCCGGGGTGGGCAGCCTGGAAGACGTGGTCAAGATCCTTCTGGAATCGGCGGGAAGCGTGGCGCAGGATGATTATTCTGCCGAGGCCATCAACCGGAAGCTGGTTCTGGCGGCCTATCTTTCGGTCTATGCAGAACGTCTGGACGAGGCGGGAGCACAGAGGTATCGTGCAACCGTGGAGCAGGTACGCCGTTCTGCGTATCAGTATCTGGAACAGATGCCGGCCAGCCAGTATCCCCGTGTGGTAAGCTCTGCCGCCTGGGAGTTGAGCAAGATCAGTACCAGCTCAGATGAAACGGCGAACCGCCGGATGCTGGGCAGTATCCTGGCCGGGCACAAGCCGACCTATGTCCACTCGCTGATGGTGGCAGAGCTGACCCGTGCCCTGCTGCATCGGCAGATCGAGACAAGGCCCGAAACACTGGTTGGCCTGCTGGGCTGCAGGAGCGCGGCCGAGGTGCAGGCCCGGCGGGAAGAGCTCTGCCAGACGGCCTATGAGTGCGGCCTGTACCACGACCTTGGCAAGTGTGCCGTTCTGATGTACATCGACAACAATGCCCGCCGCCTGCTGGATGAGGAATTTTTCTGCATCCAGAGCCACCCAAGGACCGGCGCTGCCATTCTGAATAGAATGGGCTGCGGAAGAACGCTGGCCCCGGCGGCACTCTATCACCACTGCTATTACAACGGCAAGGGCGGATATCCCAATGATGTACCCTCCTGCCCGGAGGAGATCAAGGGGATCGTGGATGCGCTGAGCGTGGCGGATTCGCTGGATGCCGCCACCGATAATATCGGTCGGTGCTACAACCTTGCCAAGCCCTTCCGCACGCTGCTGGAAGAGCTGCGGGCCCAGAGTGGCACCCGCTATGCGCCCAATGTGGTCGCCCTGTTCGAGGATGAGTGTTTCTGCCAGTTGCTGGCAGAGAACACGGATGCCGAGCGCAAAAGGGTGTATCTGCAGGTGTATCACGCCGGAAGTGAAGAAAAATAAACGACCCTCTCTATCATTGCTTCGCAGTGCCACCTCCCCAAAAAGGGAGCGGGCATACGTCAGCGTGATAGAGAGGGTCGTTTTTTTGTTTAAGTCAGGATGAAGCTTTCCCAGTCCACCCTGCCGGTGCAGTTCAGCCGGGGTACTTAGCCACTTCCAACAATTCCTCCGCCCGGCGGACCTGTTCCGCCGTGGGGGGAACAGCATCGGGCAGGGGATAGGAGATGCCCAGCTTCTGCCACTTGAACAGCCCCAGCGTGTGGTAGGGGAGCACCTCCACCCGCTGCACCGTTTTCAGGCTGCGGATGAAGTCTGCTGTTTTGCGCAGCCCTTCCTCGTCGTCGGTGAGGCCGGGTACCAGCACATGCCGGATCCAGAGCGGAACGCCCAGATCAGAGATGTGCCGTGCCATGGCTAAGATATTGGCATTGTCCCTGCCGGTAAGCTGACGGTGCTTCTCCGGGTCGATCTCCTTGAGATCCAGGATCACCAGACTGGTGGAAGCCATCAGGGTATCGAAGGCGGCCAGGTAGGCGGGGTCATCGGGCTGGAACGGCTGACCGGCCGTGTCCAGCGCGGTGTGTACCCCCTTGGCGCGCGCCAGCTGGAAGAATTTTGTCAAGAAGTCCATCTGCCGCAGCGGCTCGCCGCCGCTGACGGTGATGCCGCCCTTCTTGCCCCAGTAATTGCGGTAGCGCCAGACGTGCTGGAACAGCTTCTCCGGAGACCATTCCGTGCCGCCCTCAGCGCTCCACGTTTCGGGGTTGTGGCAGTATTTGCAGCGCAGGGCACAGCCCTGCAGAAAGACAACGAACCGGACACCCGGCCCGTCCACCGAACCAAAGCTTTCCAGCGAGTGGACGAGACCGACGGGGTCACAGTGCGGCATGGCAGGTACGGGAGATCACGTCCATCTGCTGCTCGCGGGTCAGGTCGATGAACTTGACCGCATAGCCGGAGACGCGGATGGTGAAGTTGGCGTATTCTTCCTTTTCGGGGTGCTCCATGGCATCCAGCAGCTTCTCCTTGCCGAACACGTTCACGTTCAGGTGGTGTGCACCCTGATCGAAGTAGCCGTCCATCACCTGCACCAGGTTCTCCTTGCGCTCCTCCTCGCTGTGGCCCAGAGCCTCGGGGTTGATGGTCTGGGTGTTGGAGATGCCGTCCAGAGCCCAGTGGTAGGGCAGCTTGGCAACAGAGTTCAGGGAAGCCAGCAGACCGTTCTGCTCCGCACCGTAGCTGGGGTTTGCACCGGGTGCAAAGGGGGTAAAGGCGGCGCGACCGTCCGGCAGAGCACCGGTGTACTTGCCGTACACCACGTTGGAGGTGATGGTCAGGATGGAGGTGGTAGCCTCGGAGTTGCGGTAGG
>OHBE01002552.1_pt1 | contig 13225 bp, 10 predicted proteins | sample 1577231 | NCBI WGS metagenome assembly OHBE01 (sample SAMEA3541506, study PRJEB24748) | human gut metagenome | biome: human gut; feature: human-associated habitat; material: faeces | place: China | collected 2012
ATAATTATTTTTATCAAATCCTACTCCCGGAACTAATATTAAATCAATCTCGTCTTTTTTGATAATATTTTCTTCTATTTTAGGGGGAGTTTTTATACCATAATATCCTTCAACTAACTCATCCAAAGAATTTATTTTATAAAAAGTCATTTTTCTACTTTCTTTTTCACAAATAGGCGAACATACTATTTTTCCGTTTTTCAACAATTTTTCAATTATTGGATAAGTATTTATTTCCGTACCAAACGGAATTGTCAGTGCAATACAATTTGCATTTTTAAAATTTTCGTTTTCAAATAATTTTTTATATAAAATTTCTTCAAAACTTTTTCTATCTTTATCTGATATTTTTTTTAGTTTCTCTTGAATTTCTTTTCTTATAATTTTTTTATCCATTAATAATCACTCACTCCCAAAAGTTTACGAATCTCTCCTACAAAATACAAAGATCCAAATGCTGAAATAACATCATCTTTACTTGATATTTCAAATGCTTTATCTATTGCTTCTTGATAATTTTCAAAACTATAAACTTTTTTTTCAGTTAATGCTTCAATTTTTTCTTTTAATTCATAAGCTTCCATTGCTCTTTCAGAATCCGGTCTAACAGTCAAAAACACATCAAAACATGGAACAATTTTTTCGAGCATTTCATTATAATCTTTGTCTGCTAAAACGCCAAAAATGGCAATCTTTTTATTATTTTTGTAATAAAAATTCATATTTGAAACAAATTTTTCAATCCCATCAATATTATGAGCTCCATCCAAAATAAAATCCGGACTTTTTGAAACCAGTTCAAATCTGCAAGGCCAAGTAACTGTTGAAAATCCATTATATATACTTTCATTTGAAATATCAAAACCCATTTTTCTAAGCTCTAAAAGTAATTCAATAGATATTGTAGCGTTCTTAACTTGATGTGATCCAAGTAAATTTATTTTTAAATTTTTAAAATCTTTATAGTCAATAACTTGCCCTGATTTTTTATTTTCCAATACTTTAATTTTAGATAAATCATTTACTATAACTTTGGAATTCTTGCTTTTTGCAACTCCCATTATATTATCCATAATTTCAGTATCTTGAGAATATAGAACTAGAGGAACACCATCTTTAATTATTCCTGCTTTTTCCAATGCTATTTCTTTTATTGTATTTCCCAAAAATTGTTGATGATCAAAACTTATAGATGTAATTAATGTAATTAAAGGTTTGTTTATTACATTTGTAGCATCAAGTCTTCCACCTAATCCTACTTCCATAATAGCAAAATCACAATTTTCTCTATAAAAATACAAAAATGCTAAAGCCGTTACAAGTTCAAAATCGGCTGGAAAAACTTCAAGAGTATTTGCAATTTCTCTTACCTCATTCATTAATTCTATTAATTTATCTTCTGGAATATTTTTATTATTTATTCTAATTCTTTCTTCAAAATTGTAAATAGAGGGAGAAGTAAACATCCCAACTTTATACCCTTGTGAAACTAAAACAGAATTTACAAAAGAAGTGCAGGAACCCTTACCATTGGTTCCTGCAATATGAATAATTTTTAATTTATCTTGTGGATTTCCTAATTTTTCCATAAGATTTTTTATATTTTGTAAACCTAATTTAACTCCACTGCAAACTTCTCCTCTGAGTTTTATCATTGCAGTTTCATAATTCATATTATTTTACCTTTTTTCTAGCAGCGATTAAACATTTTTCAGCTAAAACTGAAGTAGTTATTGATCCGATACCACCGGGTACAGGATTAATATAACTTGCAATTTCAGAAACTTCATCAAAATCAACATCGCCTGTTACCTTTCCGTTTTCATCATAATTTGTTCCAACGTCAACTACTATAGCCCCTTCTTTTACAAGTTCTTTTGTAACAAAATGAGCTTTCCCAATAGCTGAAACTAAGACATCTGCATTCTTACAAACTTCTTTCAAATTTTGAGTTCTACTATGACATACAGTAACTGTTGCATTTTTTGCCAATAACAGCATTGCAACAGGTTTTCCGATTACATTGCTACGACCTAATACAACTGCATTTTTACCTGTTAAATCTAAATCATAAAATTCTAACATTTTTATAACAGCAGCAGCGGTACAAGGAATGAAACTATCTTCTTTCGGATAGAAAACTTCTCCAATATTATATGGACTTACTCCATCAATATCTTTTTTAGGATTAATTTTCATTCCAACCAAATCATCGTCAATATGTGCAGGTAATGGTCTTAAAAGTAAAAAACCATCAACACTATCATCATTTCCAATTTTTTCAAGTTCAGATATAAAATCAGCTTCAGTAATATCTTCTGGATAGTGAAATTGAACACATTCAATTCCTAAAGAAGATAAAACTTTAATTGCTGCATTTTCATAACCTATAGAATCACTTCTATCTCCAACTCTAATAAAACCACAAGTAGTAACTTTTCCTTTTTCTTTAAGTTCAGCAACCCCTGCTTTAATCTTTTCCTTTAAAGCAATTGCTACTTCTTTACCTTTCATTATTGTTGTCATAATAGTCTCCTTATTTTAAAAATCCATTAAATATTTCTTTAAACGCCTTGTTAGCAAGTTTCGTTCCGTCTTTTAATAATTTCATAGATTTTTCATTTATCATCTTAATATTATCTTCATTTTTCATTGAAGAAGTATTCGCAAAGACACTAAGACTTGCCCCTTTAAGAGCGGATTCTAAAAATACAGCTCCAGTTGCAACATCTCCAATAAGATTTTTATTCCCAATTCTAATAAGTCTATCTACTAAGCAAAGTGCCTCATAAGATTTTTCCATTATTTGTAAAGGAATCATAGCAGCATTATAAAGGTTTTCTTCTAATGCTTCTCTCTTTAATCTCTTTTCTTCGTCAGTATTTCTTGGCATCTTATAACATTGAGAAAGTGGATAAAAAGCATCTGCATCGCCTTGAACTAATTCTTTTAAGTAAATAATTAATTCATTGTACTTTTTAATTTGTTCTTTAATTTCTTCTTCAACATCTTTAAATTTTTCATTACCAGTAGTATAAATTGCATCCATATTTAAAAGGGCAACTCCCAAAGCACCTACAAGGGCGGATGCTCCTCCGCCCCCTGGTACCGGTTGTTTATCTGATAATTCTTGAATAAATAAATTTATGGTTTTATCACACATTTTTTGTTCCATAAATTCCTCCTATTAACTAGAATAATCCAACTATCTTTCCATCATCAGTTATGTCAATATTATTTGCAGCAGGAACTTTTGGTAATCCAGGCATAGTCATAATATCTCCACTATAAGCAACAGCAAATCCTGCACCTGCAGCAATTTTTATATTTTTGATATTTACCTTAAATCCTTCTGGTCTACCAACCTTATTCTTATCATCAGAGAATGAGTATTGTGTTTTCGCCATACAGATAGGAACATTTCTAAATCCTAATTCTTCAATAGTTTTAATTTTCTTTTTTACTCCTGGAGAGAATGTTATACCAGATCCTCCATAAACTTTTTGAACAATTTTATTTAATTTTTCTTCTAAAGAATCTTCAATATCATAAATTTGATTAATTGGTTTGTCATTTTCAGCAAGTCTTACAACTTCATGAGCAAGATCGATAGCACCTTCTCCACCTTTTGCCCAAACGTCTGAAAGAACTACATTAACGCCTAATTCTTTACACTTTGTTTCAATCAATTTGATTTCCGCATCAGTATCTAATGGGAATTTATTAATTGCAACTACACAAGGAATACCAAATAGATTTTGCATATTTTCAACATGCTTTAATAAGTTTGGAAGTCCTTTTTCCAATGCAACTAAATCTTCATTTCCTAATTCAGTCTTAGCAAGTCCACCGTGCATTTTTAATGCTCTTACAGTAGCAACAACTACGACTGCATTAGGATTTAAACCTGCAAATCTACATTTTATATCTAAGAATTTTTCAGCTCCTAAATCAGCTCCAAAACCTGCTTCAGTTACAACATAATCTGAGTATTTTAAAGCTAATTTTGTAGCAATTATACTATTGCAACCATGTGCTATATTTGCAAAAGGTCCTCCATGAATAAAAGCAGGAGTATGTTCTAATGTTTGAACAAGATTTGGTTTTATAGCATCTTTCAATAAAGCCGCCATAGCTCCTTGAGCATTCAAATCTTTTGCGGTTACTGGTTCACCTTTTCTATTATAAGCAACGATGATTTTTCCTAATTTTTCCTTTAAATCTTTTAAATCATTTGATAGACATAAAATAGCCATTACTTCTGAAGCAACTACTATTTCAAAACCATCTTCTCTTGGAACACCATTAGCTTTTCCGTTTAATCCATCTACAATGAAACGAAGTTGCCTATCGTTCATATCAACAACTCTTTTTAAAGTGATAGTTCTCGCATCAATATCTAATTCATTTCCGTGATTAATATGATTATCCAACATTGCAGCAAGTAAATTATTTGCCGCACCAATAGCGTTAAAATCTCCTGTAAAATGTAAATTTATATCTTCCATAGGAACTACTTGAGCATATCCTCCACCTGCAGCTCCACCTTTAACTCCAAAAACCGGTCCTAAAGAAGGTTCTCTAAGTGCAAGAGATGTTCTTTTCCCTATTCTATTTAATCCGTCACCAAGTCCTACAACAGTTGTAGTTTTTCCTTCCCCTGCAGGAGTTGGAGTAATAGCAGTTACCAAAATTAATTTTCCATTTGGTCTATCTTTATAATCTTTCAATTCATGAATATTTAACTTTGCCTTATAATTTCCATAAAGCTCTATAGCTTCTTCCGGAAATCCTAAATAATCAGCTACTTCTTTGATAGGTTTCATTTTCGCTTCTTGAGCAATTTGCACATCTGTCTTCATAAAAGTCCTCCTTTTTATTAACAAAACATTTATTAGGAATCGTTATTCCTTCTTTCAGTATACAATTTATTTAAGAATATGTCAATATCTTTTACTCTAAAAAGAATCCTATATCGATGTAAAATAAACTACATACTTAAATTATAAGATACCCTTATAAATAAATTGCAAAACACTCTTTTTTGTTTGTGTTTAGCAAAATAAATATTTTAACCATAGTTGGTAATTCAATTTATAATAACTAATTACAATTAACTCAAAATTTATCGTATAAAAAAACTGCCGGATTTTTTATTACATATAATCCGGCTGTTTTTACAATATTTTTTATTTTTTCCTCATAACTTTTGAAACTTCTGCAACTATAAAAGGTAAAAATGCTAGTGGAATTGCAACCGCTAACTCTTTTATTCCTAAAGAAACAGTATCAAAGTATGGTTGTAAGAAAGGTACATATACAACTACTAACATCATAAAGAAAGATAAAGTTGTTCCATAAACTAATGTTTTATTTGAGAATACTCCAATATGGAATAAGGTAAATCTACTACTTCTAACAGAGTAACTTCTTAAAAGCTCTGCTGTTATAAGTGTGAAAAATGCAACTGTTCTTGCTCCTTCAATATGATTAGGATAATGATACATTCCATAAAAATACGCTACAAGTGTTGCTGTAGTAATTGCCAATGACTGAGAAATTATACTATATACCATCTCTTTATCCAAAATTGGCTCATTTGGATTTCTAGGAGAAACATGCATAATATCTTCATCACCTTTTTCAACTCCAAGTGCAAGTGCCGGAAAACTATCTGTAACTAAATTCAACCAAAGCAATTGAATTGGAACAAAAGGCACCGGTATGTTTAATAATATTGAAATTAAAACTATTAATATTTCTCCAACATTACAAGATAATAAGAAAGATACAAATTTTTTAATATTTGAATAAATTATACGTCCTTCATGAACTGCTGAAACTATTGTTGCAAAATTATCATCTGTTAAAATTACATCTGAAGTATTTTTTGCAACATCTGTTCCGGTAATTCCCATTGAAACGCCAATATCTGCTCTCTTAATTGCAGGCGCATCATTTACTCCATCTCCTGTCATTGCAACAATATGTCCATTTTTCTTTAAGGCACTAACTATTTGTACTTTGTTTTCAGGACTTACTCTTGCAAAAACTCTTGTAGTTTTAACAACTTCACAAATTTCTTCTTCAGTCATCTTATTAAGTTCACGACCCATAATTGCTTTTGAATGTTCATCTAAAATTCCTAAATCTTTCGCAATGGCTACTGCGGTTTCAAGATAATCTCCTGTTATCATTATTGGAATTATTCCGGCATTTCTACATTCCTTAATTGCTTCTTTTGCTTCAGGTCTTGCGGGGTCAATCATTCCCATCAATCCAACAAAAATCATATCCTTTTCAATATTTTCTGAAGTTCTGTCTCCAGGTAATGAATCAAATTTTCTATAAGCAAAAGCTAACACACGAAGAGCTTGTTTAGCAAATTGGCTATTTTGTAAAAGAACTTTATCTTTCAACTCAGAAGTAAACTCTTCTTCTTTTCCATTTATTAGAACATATTTACAATTACCTATTACAATATCCGGAGCTCCTTTTGTAGCAGAAATGATATTTGATGAAAATACATTTTCATTAAAAGTTGTCATCATCTTTCTAGTAGAATCAAAAGGTATTTCAGCAATTCTTTTATGTTTATTACTTAAATCATCTTTTGAAATATCAACTTTTTCAGAAAGAGTAAGCAATGCTCCTTCCGTAGGATCTCCTACAATTTTATACATATTTCCATCTTTAATAAGTTTTGCATCATTAACAAGAGTTGAAATCTTAGAAATTGAAATAAAATCATCTATTTCTTTAGCATCAACTTTTTCTCCGTCTAAAAGCACATCTCCAGCAGGTTCATAACCAGTTCCTTCTACATCATAAACTAAATTATTTACAAAAACTTTTTTTACAGTCATTTCATTTTGAGTAAGAGTTCCTGTTTTATCTGAACAAATTACTGTTGTAGTTCCCAATGTTTCAACTGCTAAAAGTTTCTTTACTATTGCATTCTTTTTAACCATCTTTGTCATACCAAGTGATAACACTATCGTAACTATTGCCGGTAATCCTTCAGGAACCGCTGCAACAGCAAGTGAAATAGCAGTTAAAAGCATAAGTAAGAATTTCTGTCTATATAGAAGTCCAACTATAAAAACTACAACACAAACTCCTATTGTTATCAGTCCAAGAGATTTTGAAAGACCAGCTAGCTTCTTTTGTAGTGGAGTGTCTTCATCTTCAAAAGAATCAAGAGTAGTCGCAATTTTACCAATTTCAGTATTTTCTCCAGTAGAAACTACTACTCCTTTTCCTCTACCATAAGACACAATAGTTGATGAATAAGCCATATTTTCTCTATCACCAATCTCAATTTCTCCATCATAAACTTTATCTGCAAATTTTTCAACAGGTACAGATTCCCCAGTTAAAGAAGCTTCATCAATCTTCAAAATAAAACTTTCAATTAATCTTAAATCTGCTGGAATAATATCACCTGTTTCAAGCTCTACAATATCTCCAACCACAATTTCAGGAGAAGGAATATGCAATAACTTTCCATCTCTATAAACTTTAGCCATAGGACTTGCCATTTTTTGTAAGGCTTCTATTGCCTTTTCAGCTTTTCCTTCTTGATTAAGCGAAAGAATTGCATTCACAATTACAATTGCAATAATTATAAAAGCATCAGTTATTTCTCCAACAACAGCAGACATAATACAAGCTCCAATTAGAATTAAAATCATCGGATCTTTGAATTGGTCAATAATTTTTGAAAGAAGTGATTTTTTATTCTTCTGTTTTAATTCGTTTCTTCCATTTTTCTCTAAAAGCTCTATAGCTTTCTTGCTTGAAAGACCATTTTCCGCATCACTTCCAAGCTCATTGATACATTCATTAACACTTTTGTTGTACCAAAACATAAATTTTCCTCCTTGAATTAAGGCTTTTTTACATAAAAAAAACCTTGTTTAATAAAATTAAACAAAGGTCTTGCTTCCTATTGAAATAGTTAGGTGTTTAGCCGGGATAAACCGTATTGACGACCAAACAAAATTAGCTACTCCCCTTTATTGAATACATTATACTAAATTTTAAAAATTTTTTCAAGTAAAATAAATTAAATTTAAAAAATTAAAACGAAAAAGGTGTTTTAAAAAATTAAAACACCTAAAATCTATTTCTTTACAATTCTAACTGCAGTCCCCGAACAAGTAACCATCATCATACTGTTCGATACCCCAAGCATTTCATAATCCATCTTAAATCCAACGACAGCATTTGCTCCAATTTCTGTCGCTCTTTCTACAATTTCATCTACGCTCTCTTCTCTCGCTTCCATCAATTCTTCTTCATAAGAAGACGAACGTCCTCCAAAAATATCTCTAAGTCCCGCCTTAAAATCTTTTACAAAATTTACTCCTGTAATTACTTCGCCAAAAACAACTCCTTTATATTCAACAATTTCATATCCTTCAATACTATTTGTAGTTGTAATTATCACAAACATCTCTCCTTTTTTATGATATTAACATATTTTCTAAATATTATCAAGATATTCTATTATCTTAAGAATAAAAAATATATTTACTTAGTTTTGACTTTTACTTTTTCCAATACAATATTGCCTTTTTTAACATCTAAAAATAGTTTTTCATCACTGAGAATTTGATTCTTTAAAATTTCATCTGCGATTTTATTTTCAAGCTCAGATTTGATAATTCTTTCAAGCGGTCTTGCTCCATAAGACTTATCATATCCCATATCAGATAGTTTTTTAATAATCTTATTACTATATCCAACATTTAGACCAATATTTTTAAGTCTTTTTTTCAATTTTTCAAGCAAAAGCTCTGTAATCTTAAATATATCTTTTTCGTCGAGTCTTGAAAATACTATTATATCATCTACTCTGTTTAAAAATTCAGGTTTGAACATGATCTTAAGTTCAGAATTTACAATTTCTTTAATTCTGTCATATTCTTTTTCTACTTCATCTTTTTTTGAAGAAAAACCTAAAGTGTTTTTCTTTTCGATTGCAGATGCCCCTACATTTGAAGTCATAATAATTACTGTGTTTTTAAAATTTACAGTTTTTCCTTGTGAATCTGTAAGTCTTCCATCATCAAGAATTTGAAGTAACATATTAAATACATCCGGATGAGCTTTTTCGATTTCATCAAACAATACAACACTATATGGTCTTCTTCTAACCGCTTCAGTTAAATATCCGCCTTCTCCATATCCGATATATCCCGGAGGAGAGCCTACAAGTTTGGAAACAGTATGTTTTTCCATATACTCACTCATATCTATCCTAATCATATTTTCCTCAGATTCAAATAAAAGATTTGCCAAAGATTTTGCAAGATATGTTTTACCAACTCCCGTTGCTCCAACGAAAATAAAACTACCTATAGGCTTACTACCTAAAGAGACTCCTGCTCTGGATCTTTTTATCGCACTTGTAACCCTGTCAATTGCTGTTCCTTGACCAATAACAATATTTTTTAAATTATCTGAAAGGGACAAATATTTTTGACTTTCCTCAACAGTTAATTTATTAACCGGAACTTTACTCCAATCTGAAACAACTTTTGCAATATCATCATATTTTAAAGTTAAATTCTCATTATTTTTTTTGCCTTTTTTTATCTCTTTAAGCTTTTTAATCTCTTCTAAATTTTGTTCGTATCTGTTTTTATATTCCTGAGCTTTTAAAAATTCCTGATTTGCAACAAATTTCTTTATATCAGCTTTTAATTTAGAATTTTCATCTTTCAAAAAAATTATATCATCCGGATTCAAATATGATTTTATTCTTAGCATAGATCCGGCTTCATCTATCAAATCAATAGCTTTATCCGGCAAAAATCTATCTGTCAAATATCTATTAGATAATTCTACAGCTGCTTTTATAGCTTCATCTGTTATTACTATCCCATGATGTTTTTCGTATTTTTCTCTTAGACCCCATAATATATTTATAGTCTGACTAATCGTTGGTTCAGAAACTTCTATAGGTTGTAATCTCCTTTCAAGTGCAGAATCTTTTTCAATATATTTTCTGTATTCATCAGTAGTTGTGGCACCAATTAATTGAACTTCTCCTCTAGCCAAAAATGGTTTTAAAATATTTGCCGCATCAATAGAACCTTCACTACCTCCAGTTCCAACTATATTATGAAATTCATCTATGAATATAATTACATTTTTATTTTTCATAATTTCATCCAAAGTATCCTTTACTCTTTTTTCGAAATCTCCACGATACTTACTTCCTGCAAGCATAGCCGGTAAATCTAGGCTATAAATAGTTTTATTTTCTAAAAATTCAGGAACTTTTCCCTCTACAATCCTAAGAGCAAGACCTTCTACAATGGCAGTTTTCCCAACTCCTGCCTCTCCAATTAAAATTGGATTATTTTTTGTTCTTCTAAGTAAAATTTGTAAAATTCTATCTATTTCTTTATCTCTACCTATTACTTGATCTATCTTTCCGTTTTTTGCTCTTTCATTCAAATTTACAGTGTATTTTTCTAGGGTTTCTGTTGTTACTTCCCCTGTAATATCCGAATCATTTTCAAAATGTATCTTTTCTTTTATATCTGCTAAAACACTTTCAGGACTGACATTAGTTTCAATAAGCATTTTATATGCAAGGCTTACTTTTAATTCCATTAAAGAAATCAAAAGATGACAAGGTAAAACTTGAATATTATCTGAATTCATTGCAATATCCATAGCATTATCTACAACTTTCTTTGCATTTTTAGATAACTTACTAGCAACATTAGAAAAGTTTCCAAAACCTCTCTTATCTATTAAATAACTTTTTAAAGAATTATAATTTGCACCTGCTGAAATAAGACTTTCAGTTTCTCTACTATTTATTTTTAAAAAAGCTAATAAAATATGTTCAGTTCCAATATAATCATCCTTAAGATAAAATGCTTCATTTACTGCATATCGGATAAACTCATCAACGCTTCTAATTACATTTTCATACATAAAACTACCCCCTATATTAATTTAAAAACTACATTTAAAAGTTCTTTATCTCTCTCTTTTTCATTTAAAAAAGTTGAACTTCTAACAGTCATAAGATATTCATACAACTCTTTTATATCATAATCAACTATAAGTTCCAAACTTTGTAATAATATACAAAGTGAAATAAATTTACTAACCATATATGTATTTATGCTTTCTCTATTTTTTAAAATTTTCCTATATCTTTCAAATTTTTCTCTATAGTAATCAGTTTTTATACCCAAAAGTTTTCTACGATTATCTATTTCCAAATTAACAATTTCTGTAATATATTTGTCCATTTTTCTAATAGCAGAAAACTCTTCTGCATTGTGATTACAAAATTCTGCAATATAAAAATCCTCACAAAGACCTATTTTGGATAAAGAATAAAAGTTAATTCCTAATTTTTTCATTTTATTTTCCAAAAATTCAGTTGTTTTATAATATTTTAATGACGGGATATGTAAAACTCCAATCATTTTTAATCCATTCCCAACTAAATTCACATCTTTAAAAACATAGCCGAAATTTGTATTAAATGAGAATTTCAGTTTCTCATCTAAATCTGACTCCAACCCATAAGCAAAATGTCCACATCTAAAAAAATTAACTCCCGGAAGTTTCCCTGTCAACCTAAGATGTTCCCCAATGTTTATATTCATAAAAACAAACTCATCATCTCTTGAAGCTATATATGAATTTTCTCTAAAAATATCATTTGAATACAAAAATATCCCTTTATTATAATATTTTAATATTTGTTTTTTTGTATTTACCTTTTCAAATGTAAACCTATCACTGTAATACAATTTATAGAATTGAGAACAAATTTTATTATATAAATTAATTTCATCTTCAAAAGTTAACATACAATTAAATTTGAATCCCTTTATATTTCTATAAACATCAACTTGACTTGAAAGAGAAATGTACTTTTCAGAAATTTTTCCTAGGAAACTACTCATTTATTCTCCTCCTAAATTTCAGATTTTTCTTTTTTAAATCTTCAATAGCATTTTTTAAAATATCACATTTTAAAAATTCTTCCCTCTCTATACTATGCTCCAGCTCTCTTTCTAAATCTGAAATTTTTATTTCGTTTTCAAAAAATTCCTTAGCATATTCAGGTTTTTTGCCTCTATATTTTCTAAAATCATTGCATAATAGTCTTTTAATAAAATTTGAATAAATAAGTGTAGGTTTCAATTTCTTTTTTTCTATAAGTTTATAAATTGTCTCAAAACAACAAGGACAAACAAGTAAATTTGTATGAACAATATCCTTTACAGAAGTTTTACACTTTTTACACTTAATATTTGAATTAGAAATTTGACCTTTAAAGTTACAAAACAGTTCATCTTTTTCATAAGATTTTAATGAATTGAATAAATTATCATATTCAATATCTGTAATTTCTTTTTCATAACTAATCGTTGCAATTCTCTTACTCATTTTCCCTCCCGAAAGAATACAAAATATTAAGCAAAATATTAGCTCTTAACTTATCTCTAACTTTATTATCTACACAAAGAGAATTATCGCTTATAGCGTGTAAAATAATAAATCTTTCTCTTTTTGTGATATATCCCAATTCAAAGATTCTATCTATAATTCTTCGACCTTCATTAAAAGTTATATTATTTTGTTCTAAATACTCAATAACTGAATTTAAAAATACATCTTCATTTGAAAGAGTTGAAATTCTTATATAACCACTCCCTCCTCGACGACTTTCAATATAATATCCTTTTGTTGAAGAAAATCTTGTTGTCAAAACATAATTTATTTGAGAAGGAGCACAAGAAAATCTACTTGCTAAATCATTTCTACCTATCTCAATAATCCCATTCTCCGAATTATCTAACATTTCTTTCAAAAATTTTTCTATAATATCACTGATACCTGCCAAAAGAACACCTCCTGACCTACTTTGACCTTTATTATATTATACCCAACGAATGTGATTATTTTACTTTTGAAAAATTTTTTTATAATTTAAAAGGCTTTCGTAATATGCAGGCCGAATCTGACAAAGTTCTCTGTCTATGAATCTTCTTCTTTTTTCCGGCTCGTCTTTTACGATTTTTAAATCTTCCGGCGAAAAGATAACGATATAAACATTCTTTAGAAGTTCTGAAGTTTTTTTTATCTTAACTCCGTCGACCTTCGCATATTTTTTCGAATCCTTATGATAAATGATTTCAACATTTCCGTCTGTTTCATCTTTATAAGTATAGGCGCA
>OHBE01002556.1_pt1 | contig 13197 bp, 14 predicted proteins | sample 1577231 | NCBI WGS metagenome assembly OHBE01 (sample SAMEA3541506, study PRJEB24748) | human gut metagenome | biome: human gut; feature: human-associated habitat; material: faeces | place: China | collected 2012
CTTTTTCATAGCCCTTCAGATATTTGAGAAGTTTTTTCATACGCTCACCTCATAACGGCGTCATTATAACACCCTTCTTGCCGGAAAGCAATGTCGTGTCGCATAAAACGGGGCGATTTGTCAGCGCCGTTCCCCACCTACGCCGCGGAAATCGGTGGTTTGCCTGAAAAAGCAGTTGACATTTCCGCCAATTCCGGATATAATGAGTTGGCTAAGGAAATGCTAGTGTAGCACAGTCGGTAGTGCATCTCACTCGTAATGAGAAGGTCGCCGGTTCGATTCCGGCTGGTAGCTTACATCAAAAATCCCCGCAAAACCTTGTAAATAGAGGCTTGCGGGGATTTTTACATGTAAAAAATGTTTGTCAGTTTTAGGTGAAAATCAAGTGTTTTTTGGTAGTCAGAAGGTGTTCAGCCATCGATCACATTGGCAAAACGCTGTTCGATTTCATTGGTCAGCTCGGAAATATATTTATCGTTGTGGACAGGGTCTGTAATACGTTTATCATAAGGAACGAAACCACCGGCCATATTTTCGTGTCCGCCGCCGCTTCCGATGCCTTCAAGTGCCTGATTGGCAACCTTTCCGGCGTTAATTGTTCCGACGCTTCGCACAGATATTTTTATTCCGTCATCTTTTACAGAGTAAACGACTGTGTTGTCAGTTGTGTCGAGCATCATAATAAAATCAGATATTGCAGCAATAAGCGGTTCTGGACTGTTATATCCGGTATTGGCATATGATGTTTTTCCATATGTTTTTATGCTGTTAATTGCTGAGGAATATGCAAGCAGGTCTGTCTGACGCAGAGTGCTGTTATCAAGTTCGGCAATCTTTTTGCGGTCGGCAAGATTGAATAATTTATAAAACATATCAAGGTCAAGATTGGACATACCACGGCTCAATCCGGCAGTATCAATACGTATTCCGTATAAAAGTGCTGTTGCAATATTGTCGGGTATCTGCAGACCTTCATCAAAAATATATTGTGCTATCATTGAAGCACATGCACCAACTTCACCGACGAGCTCGCCGACCACATCGCCGCCATGACGGCCATGTACAGCCGGTAATATAGAACAAATGCCGCTCTCCGGCCTCATTCGGAGAGCGGTTTTTCATTTTATCCCATATTCTTTGTAAGCTTTTTGCCCCGAATTGCGTCTATAAGGGTGAGTACTCAAGGGGCAGCCCCGTAAGAAAGAGGAAAGATCATGGAGGACAGCTTCATCGTAGACCTGTACTGGCGGCGCGACGAGCAGGCGATCGCCGAAACGGAGCGGAAATACGGCGGCGCATGCGAAGGCATCGCGCGCCGGTTTCTCCCCGCGGCGGAGGACGCCGAGGAGATCGTGCAGGACGCTTATCTCTCACTCTGGAACACCATCCCGCCGCAGCGCCCGGAGCACCTCGGCGCGTATCTGTTCCGCACCGTACGGAACGCCGCATTTTCCCGCTTTCGCGCCGACAGCGCGCAGAAACGCGGCGGCGGTGAGGCGTCCGCCGCGCTCGACGAGCTCGCCGAGTGCGTCGCGGGGCGGGACAATGTGGAGCAGATCATTGAGGCACGGGAGCTTTCTCATGCGGTGAACGCCTTTCTCCATACGCTTTCCCGAAACGACCGGATTATTTTCACCGCCCGCTACTATCTCGCTCTTCCCGCCCCGGCGATCGCCGAAAGGCTCGGCTGCCGGGAGGGAAGGGGACATACCTCGCTTTGCCGCAGCCGGAAAAAGCTGCGCGACTATCTCATTAAGGAGGAATTGCTGTGAAAGCGCTGGATATTATGGAAGCGGCCGGCGGGATCGACGATGAAATTCTTATGGAGGTCACATCGGCTATGCAGGAAAAGAATACAGGAAAACCCCTTCGCGCGAAGCGGACGCTTCGCACCGTGCTGATCGCGGCGGCGCTCGTGCTCGTGCTTGCCGGGAGCGCCCTTGCCGCCGGACGGCTCATCAACAGCCCCGCGCAGGCGGTCAAGGTCGCGCGGCAGGAAATTGCGAAAATGCAGGACATGGGCATTCTCTCTTCGGAGTACCGCTTTTTTGACGGCGAACCGGACTATCTCGGTGAAGCGCCGAACACGGGCGTGAGCGACTACTGGTTCGGGCGCATTTTCCCCCACAGCTACATTGTCCGCGGCGGGACCGACGACGGGAAGTATTACATGAACCTCTTCGTCGATACGATGAGCGGAAAGATCGTGCAGCTCACTACGGAGGCCAAGGCGGACGAGACGGACACGCCCATCCCCGGCGGCGATGTAACGGTGGAGACGGACAAAGGCAAGGAGACGTTCCACACCTACAACAACTATGACGACATCCTGCCGGACGGCATGACCGTGGATAAGTTCTGCACGCTGCTCGCAAAATACTGGGGCTTTTCCGGCTACCGTCTTGCGCAGACGGACGACGCCATGTTCCACTATGCCCAGCTCAACCCGGGCGGCGGCGAGCAGCTGACGGACTTTGCCGGCGCGAACAGCTACCTGACCGTATATTTCGACGGCGACCAGAGCGGCACGCCGATGTACATCAGCCTTGACCGGTTCCCGGGCCGGGTGAACGTGCTCTTCGGCATGCTCCACCAGGTCGGCTGATGCGGTGATCGTTCCGTTCTTCTGCCTGCTCCTTATGTTTTTCCTAATAATCAAGCAGGACTGGCCATAAAGGGCAGTCCTGCTTGTTGCTATAAATAGGATTGATTCAAACGGAGAAACGGTAGATATTGAAGCCGCAGACGGCAACGATCACGCAGAGAAGACCCAGAAACAGCTTTTCGACCATTCTGTTGTCAATCTTTTTGTTGATCTTGCGTCCGACCATACCGCCGAGCACGCCGCATGCGATGGAGACGACGAGGAGCACGGCGGGAAATTCCGGTATGGACCGGGTGACAAACGAGGCGATCAGACAGGCAATCTGCGAGACCATGATGATATAGAGCGAGTTTTGCGCTGCGGTCTTGGCGTCCATGGAGAAGAAATAGAAGAGGACCACCAGATTGATCGGGCCGCCGCCGATGCCGAGAAAAGCGGACAAAAGCCCGGTCATAAGGCCGATAAGAATGCAGGCGGCAGGCGACGTGACGTGGAGAGAGCGGATCTTTTCTTTTTCTACGGTGTAGAGGATCGTAGCCACTGTGAGAAGAAGCAGCACTGCCGACTGGACTTCACCGACAAATTCCGGATTTGACGCCCCAGCCTTGATGATGCTGAACAGCTCTTTTCCGACGACGCCGCCGACCGTCGCGCCGATGACGATGTACGCGCTGATCCCTTTTTCGAGACGGAGCTCCCCGGCAGCCTTGGCCTTGCCGATGGAGTATGTCGTCATCGAAAGAACAATGCATCCGGACATGAAGCTCGCCGTGCTGACGGAGAAGATCCCGAAAGCGTCTGCGACAGGCTTGATGATCACGCCGCCGCCGATGCCGCAGATGCAGCCTATCACCGATGAAAAGAAGCTGATCAGCGCGAAGAAAATGTATTTCATTTCATCACGGCAGTCGCCATGATCTCAATCTTCAGGCCGGCGGCAAGCCCCACATCGCCGAAGCAGAGTCTCGCGGGCAGGTGCGCGGCGTTAAAGTGCTTCACATACTCTGCGTTCATCTCGTCCCGCTCGGCGAAGTCCTTCAGCAGAACTTCAACGCGAATCACGTGCTCCATATCCGAACCGTATTCGGTCAGAATGGTCTGGAGATTTTCCAGAATGGTGCGCGTCTGGAAGGTGATGCCGCCGTCGAGAAGATCTCTGGTCTTGAGATTTTCCGAAACCAGTCCGGAAAGGAACAGATATTTTCCATCGACTTTTACAATGTCGGAATAAACCCTTCCGGGTTCGTTATCAAAGCAAATAAAATCCATAGTGTTGTACCCTGCTTTACTTTTCAAATTCATCGCGCATGCGGTGGAGATAGGCAAGTCCGCGGCGCAGAGAGGACATCTGCATCTCGATCATTTCATCGAGATACTCGCCGCCATAGGAGTAGTAGTGCAGCGGCTTGACCTTTTCCATCGGCATGGGAGGCTCGGCAAACGAGAACGCGCCCTCGCCGAGTTTGGTCACGCCGCCGGTACCCACCGGGCGGGTGAAGCGCCCGGCGTAGGGGAAGGAGGTCTCCACGTTCAGGCGGTCAAGCGTCGTGTGCTCCATGATGTACTTGGAAAGGCCGATAACGTCGCACGCGCCTTCGCCGACGCCGGTCTCGGACATGCAGTATTCCAGTTCATTCTCTTCGCCCGTTTTGCAGATGACCTGATCCTTCAGATGCACGCCGAAGAGCTTATCGGTGCACAGCTGCAGCGCGTGCATGGGATCCTCATACACCGGAATGGCATTGCCGTAATCAAAAAGCACGCCGACCCAGCGGGAATCGACACGGTTGACCAGATCCATGACCTCGGTCATGGTCTCCGCGCAGTGGTTTTCAATGGCGAGCTTGATTCGCTTCTTCTCGCAGAGCGGAACGATCTTTTTGAGATCCTCGTAGGCCTGATCCATGCCCTCCTGCGAAAACTCCCCGACGAGATTCGTGTGGGAGAAGGAATTGCCGACCATAACGAACGTCCGCAGAAGGTCGGCGCCCAGCATATCTGCAACATCGAGCATGTGGCTCAGATGCTCAAAGCTCGTGCCGCGCGTATCAACGGAGACATATAATCCGCGCTCCTTGATCTTCTGCGCGACCTTTTTGATGTGTTCGGGATTGTCCTTGCCGAGCGCTCCCAGACCTTCCTGCAGGTTGCGCTTTTCGATCACATTGATCACAACGCCGTCGAAGCCGGTGTCGGCGGCGAAGTCGATGAACTGGAAGATGTCCATCCGCTTATTCTGAAAGCTGAGATGGCAGCACTCGGTCTCCAGACCAAATTTAAGCATAGCGATACTCCTTTTCTTTGCCGGTGCCGCAATAAGAGGATACAAACGCTCCTCTTATTGCGGCTTTTTTCTGCTGTGAAACTACAGGGGAAACCGATCCGCTTATTCCGCGGCGAACTTGTTGAGAGCGGAGCCTTCCTTGTTCTTCGTGAGCAAACTGACAACAACGAGCGTGACGCCGTTGAGAAGGCTGCAGATGACGACCGGATCGACCGGGCTGTTGCCGGCGATGGTCAGAATGAGAGAAGAGATCATGCCGACGAAAATGCCTGCCGTGATGCCCTGCTTGGTAGCGCCCTTCCAGAAGAGGACGGCGACCAGCGGGAAGAAAATGCTCGAGCCGTAAAGGTTGGTCTGGATGTTGAACATGATCATGACCTGAGGGATGAACATGGCAATGACCCAGGAAACGATCGCCCAGAAAATGGTGGCCCACTTGCAGACCTTGAGGACTTCATCCTCGGTGACATTCTTTTTTACGTGGGCATAGATATCGCTGCCGAAGATTTTGCCGGAGTTCTGCACCCAGATCGTAGCGGTGGAGAGAACAACGGCGATAAGCGCGATAACGGACAGACCGCGGATGACCGGCGGGAAGATGTTGAGGAAGGAGAACGTCAGCACGGAGCTGGGGTTTTCCAGATTGGGGAACACGTTGATGAGCACGAGCGTGCAGACCATGATGATGCCGGGAATGATGAAGTAGGAAATGATGCCGCCGATGGAGCCGTTACGCGCGGTCTTGGCGTCCTTTGCTGCGAGTGTGTTGTTGACATAGGCAATGTTGGAGCCGGCGGTGAAGCAGTACTTCACGATGGCAAGCAGCGTTGCGGAGACGGAAACGCCGGCGAAGAGGTCTTTAAAGCTGGCCGGCAGGATCTCAATGTTCGTGATCGCCTGCGAAGCGCCGCCCGCGGCAACGCACGTGAAGATGGGAAGGCAGATAACGAACACGACGGCAAGAATGAAGAAGTTGAATGTGCCCGAATAGGCCGAGGAATAAAGGCCTCCTTTGAACACGGCGAAGACCATGATGATGCAGGAAATCGTGACAAAGATCTTGTAGTCCAAATCGATACCTGCGACGGAGAATACGACCTTGAACATGTTGCCGAGACCGATGAGCTGCGTGGACAGAGCCGGAACGGAGAACACGAGGCAGGCGAGCGCCGCCGCGAGGCGGGTCGTCTTGCCGCAGGACTTGCCGAAAACATCAACGACACTGGAAGCACCCGTGGACCAGAGACGCTTTGCCATGAAAACGAGCATGAGCCAGCCTATGTTCCAGCCGATAATCTGCCAGTAGCCGCTGATGCCCTTGGTATAGACATCGCCGGCCAGACCGATTGTGCCGCCGGCGCCAATCGCCGCGCCGGCCAGAGAGCCAATCATGACGATGATGCCGAGACCGCGGTTGGCGGAAATGTAGTCCTTGGCGTTCTTCACTTTCTTGGAAGCGAGCCAGCCGACAACAACAAGAGCTACTACGTAAAGCGCGATCACCATATAGTCCCAGAAGTTTAACATGAAAATCCCTCCTACAGTTTTTGTATCCCTCGATACGATATGGTGGCTGTGATGCTAATATAATACTAATATATCACAGATATGTCAACAAAAAAGTAAAAGATCCATCAAAAAAATTTAGTGGAATTCACTTCTGCTCTTTCGGCACGGTTTTCTTCAAAGGAATTGACACTTTATTACAAATGTTATAATATATTAATCACATTATCAGTAATATATCAGAAAGTCGCGTGGATGCTATGAACTCGATCGAAAATGTAAAGGCATACTATGCCACAAAATCCTACACAAACCTTTCGCAGAAGGCATACGATATGCTTTTGGAGCTGATTTTGTCGCTGGTCCTTGAGCCGGACAGACTCTATTCCGAGCTAGAACTGAGCACGATGATCGACGTCGGCAGAACGCCGGTACGCGAAGCGGTACAGAAGCTGCAGTCAAACATGCTGGTTGATGTCATCCCGCGCAGCGGCATAAAAATCGCTCCACTGAAGCTGGAGGATTTTTATCTCCAGATCGAGGTCCGCCGTGTGTTGGAAAAGCTGATCGTCTCGCGCGCGGCGCGGTTTGCCACCGATGCTGAGCGGCAGTATATCCGCGAGCTGTCCGGACGATACCGTGCGGCGGCCGAAAACAAGGACGATATTACGTCTCTTCGGACAGACAAGGAGTTTCACGAATATATCGCCACATGCTCGCGGAATCCTTTTGCCAAGAAAGCGCTCGAACCGTTCCAGATCCTGGAGCAGAGACTGTTCTATATCCAGTACAAGGCCGAAGAATCGGTCATCAGCCGGATCAACGAGCTGCACCTGCTGCTCATGAAGGAGATCGTGAACGGAAACATTGAGGGCGCATGCGCCTATTCCGACACAATGCTCGACTGCACGGAAAAGCTCGTCCATGCGCGCATGACCATGTGGACCTCGCCCTGAACCCAATAACACGGCAGCGACCCCCGCTCTTCGGATCATTCCGGAAAGCGGGGGTCGTTTGGTAATTTAAGCGTCAGCCGTTGAGACCGCGCGCCTGGCGGTCCATGTCCTCGACGACGATATCAAAGATCTCGCCAAGCGAGGCGCAGTATTCCAGCACCTTCCACGGCTCGTTGGTGTGGTAGTGGATCTTGATGAGCTCATCGTCGCCGACGGCGAGCAGACAGTCGCCCTTGAAGTTGGCGCGGAAATAGTCGTTGATGGCGTCCTCGTCAAGGCCGGTGCCTTCGATAAGGAGCTGGGTATCGTAGCGGTAATCGATCATGGAAATGTTCCTTTCTGCAATGATTTACCGGTGCTCGCCGAGGAAAAACAGCGCGAGTGTGCCGGGGCCGGAGTGCGCGCCGATGACCGGGCCGACGACCACGATCTCCTTGACGGAAGCCCCGTAGCGCTCTTTGAGGATCGCGGCGAGCGTGTCGGCGTCCGCGCGGCAGTCTCCGTGAGAAATAAACACCGTTCCGCCGGCTTTGTCAAGAGCGAGCTCGCCGTATTTGTCGGCCAGCGCGTTGAGCGAGGCCTTGCGGCCGCGGACCTTGAACATGTTGATGAGGTGGCCGGCGTCGTCCATGTGCAGCACGGGCTTGAAGCCGAGCGCGTTGCCGACAAACGCGGTGGCGGCGCTGATGCGCCCGCCGCGCTTGAGATAGACGAGATCGTCCACCGTGAACCAGTGGCAGAGATGGAAGCGGTTGTCGAGCACGACCTTTTCGCACTCCTCAATTGTGCCGCCCTCGCGCTTTTTCTGCACGGCCATATAAAGCAGCAGCCCGAACCCGCCGGACGCGCCGAACGTATCAACGCAGCGGATATCGCGTTCGGGGTACTTTTCGCGCAGCTCCTGCGCAGCAATGCACCCGGCGTGGTATGTACCGCTCAGACCCGAGGAAAAGCCGATGTAGAGGATATCCTTGCCGTCCTGCAGAATCGGCTCAAAGCCCTGCACGAAGGCGTCCGCGTTCACGGCGCTTGTGCGCGCGACGCTGCCCTTACGCATCTTGTCATAAAATTCGGGGAAGGGGAGTTCGTAGTTCGAGTACTGGCGCGCGTCGTCTTCGAACACGTAGGTCAGCCAGGAGTACGGCACGCCCCACTCCTTCAAAAGCTCCGGCGGGATGTCGCATGCGGAATCGGTGTAGATCACAAAGTCGTTCATAGTATCCTCTCCTTATATATACAGCAAAATATATACAGCAAATTATTTCGATCGGACGTTCTCGTCCCCGAGAAAAAACAGCGCCAGCGCGCCGGGGCCGACGTGCGAGCCGGTCACGGGCTCGTACATCACGGTCATGATCTCCTTCGGCGGCGCAACGATACGCAGCGCCGAGGCAAGGTATTCCGCGTCCTCCGCGCAGTCGGCATGGGCAATGCCTACGGTCTGCGTCTCGGGCGCGACAGCATATTTGCGGTAACGCTCCACAAGCGCGTCAATGGACTTGCGGCGGCCGCGGATCTTGTCCACGGCGACGATCGCGCCCTCCTCGTTGCCCTTGAGCACGGGCTTGATGTGCAGCACGGAGGCGACGATCGCCTTGGCGTTGGAGAGCCGTCCGGTGCGGCGCAGGTACATGATATCGTCCACGGTGAAGATCTGATACATCCGCCAGCGCATATCGCGCAGCGCCGCCGCCGTTTCGGAAAGCGAAGCGCCGTTCTCGCGCATCTCGATGGCGCGCAGAACAAGAATGCCCTCGCCGAGCGAGGCGCCGAGCGTATCGACGAGTTGGATATCGCGCCCGGGAAACTCCTCGCGCAGATCGCCCGCGGCGAGCTTGGCCGAGCCGAACGAGCCGCTGATGCCGGACGACATGCCGACGAAGAGAACGTCTTCCCCGGCGGCGAGCAGAGGCCGCGCCGCGGAGATGAACCGGTCGGGGTTTACGAGCGAGGTCGTCACCACCGTGCCTTTCCGCATCGCGCCGTAGTACGCCGCGCCGTCAAACGACTCGGTATCAAGACAGGTGTGCTCCGCACCGTCATAGGAATAGGAAAACGGCGCAACGGTGACGCCGTGCTTCTGCAGAAGCGGCGTCGGCAGATTGGCGGATGTATCGGTAAGGATAGCAAAAGACAAGATGTTTGCCCTCCAAGCATCTAATATTTGATATTATTATAAATCAAGGTCAAAATTAAGTCAATGGGAAAAGACACAATTGCTTCTTGTAAAACCAGCAGGATGTGGTATAATCCTGTCTGCGAGGTGATGAAAATGGCATACGATAACGCGCTCGTTGCGGGCAAGCTGCGCCGCTGGGAAAAGTATCTGGACGATTTCCGGCTTCCGCGCTGGGAGGAGATCCCCAATCTGGGATTGTATATGGAGCAGGTCACGGTGCTGCTGCGCGAATATCTGGACTATCTCCCGCCAGAGCTCAAGGATGAGCAGTTCATTACGGCGGCGACGATCAACAACTACGTCCGCATCAAGGTCATGCCGGAGCCGGTGAAGCGGCGGTATTACCGCGTGCATATCGCGTATCTCATCATCATTCTGACGCTCAAGCAGTCGCTGAGCATCGCGCTCATCCAGAAGGTCATTCCGATGGGACTTTCGGAAGAAGAGGTAGAGCATATCTACACGGCTTACGCCTCCCGCCACCGGCAGGCGGCGCAGTACTTCATCCAGCAGATCCGGCTGACGGCGGGGCCGATCCTCAACCATGAGGAGAACGCGGAGATCACGACCGAGCACGCCGAGGATCTTATCATGCTCTCGGCCATCATGGGCGGCTTTACGCGGGTGTTTGCCGAAAAGCTCCTTCTGCTCGACGGAAAGACCCTCTCGAACGGCGGCAGCGTCGCCCAGTCCGGCGTAAAGCGGGATAAAAAGAAAGATAAAGAGTAAAAAAATCCTCCGATGAAAATCGGAGGATTTTTTCAGTCTTATAGCTCGCCGCAGCCTTTTCAAACGAAACGGGTCTCGTTTGAGAGCGGTTACCGGATGGTCTGCACCTTCACCATGTTGGTGCTGCCGTGGGTGTTGAGCGGGATGCCGGCGGTCATAACAACGGTGTCGCCGGAGTGCAGATAGCCGAGCTCCTTCGCCTTTTCAATGGCGCAGTGGAAGAGCACATCCACGCTGTCCACCGGCTGCGTGCGCAGCGGGTACACGCCCCAGACGAGCGAAAGCTGGTGGTAGACCTTCTCGGACGGCGTCGCGGCGAGGATCATCTGCGCCGGGCGGTATTTGGCGACGCGGCGTGCGGCCTTTCCGGTGCTCGTGTCGGCGATGATCGCCTGCGCATACGTCTGCTCGGCCATCGTGCAGGCGGCGGCGCTCACGGCGTTGGTATTGTCGGAGTGATCCATCGCGTGCCAGATGTTCTTGTAGATATCGGCGGCGAAAGCGTCCTGCTCGGCCTGCTCAGCGATACGCGCCATAGTCTTCACGGCGTCCACGGGGTACTTGCCCGCGGCAGTCTCACCGGAGAGCATCACGGCGCTGCTGCCGTCAAAGACGGCGTTTGCGACGTCGGAGATCTCCGCACGGGTCGGGCGGCGGTTTTCTTCCATGCTGTCGAGCATCTGCGTGGCGGTGATGACGGTCTTACCGGCCTGGCAGCAGGAACGGATGAAGTGCTTCTGGATGCCGGGGAGACGTTCAAACGGGATCTCCACGCCCATGTCGCCGCGGGCAACCATGATACCGTCGGAAGCGGCGAGGATCTCGTCAAACTTCTCAACGCCCTCGGTGTTCTCAATCTTTGCGATGATGCGGATGCCCTCGCCGCCATGGGCGTTGAGGAACGAGCGCATATCAATGATGTCCTGCGCGCGGCGCGTGAACGAGGCGGCAACATAGTCAACGTTCTGCTCGATGCCGAAAAGAAGGTCGCTCTTGTCGCGCTCGGAGAGGAACGGCATGTTGAGCCGCGCACCGGGGATGTTCACACCCTTCTGGCTCTTCATCATGCCGCCGTCTATAACGGTGCAGCGGATCTCGGTGTCGGTCGTCTCTTCCACGCGGAAGGAGAGATCGCCGTCGTCCACGAGAAGCATATCGCCGCTCTTCACGTCGGCGGGCAGCTCGGCATAGTTCACGAAACACTTTTCGGCGGTGCCGGGCGTTTCCACGGTGGAGAAGGTGTACGCCTGACCGGAAACGACCTCGACCGGCTCATCGAAGAGACCGAGACGGATCTCCGGTCCCTTGGTGTCGAGCATTACGGCGGCGGGGAGCTTCAGCTCATCGCGCACCTTGCGAAAGCGCGCGATCATTTCGGCGTGGCTCTCGTGGGTGCCGTGGGAGAAGTTCATGCGGGCGACGTTCAGCCCGGCGAGCAGGAGCTCGCGCATGACCTCTTCGCTGCAGCTGGCGGGGCCGATGGTGCAAATGATCTTTGTTCTGCGCATATATCCCTCATCCTTTTCTATAAATTTCTCTATTTCCAAGCGCATAATACCACAACCTCCGTCATATGGCAACGCACATTCTACATAGTTTTTCCACGGCAAACCATACAATTTTCAGCATGCCCCGCGGCGCAGGTTTTATTTGCATTCTGTATAAACTCCTTGCTTTTTCGCCGGAATTTGATATAATACGAAGCTGGATACGGAAACGTTTCAAAGTTAACAACGGGCCGGTGCCGGTTCTCCGGCTGCGGCTCTTTTAGGAAAGGATGGATACACAATGATCTACTCAGCGGAAGTCCAGCATATGTGCCCCGTTGCCAAGGGCGCATACCACGGTCCTGCGCCGATCCCCGAAGAGGGCAAGTGGGTGCAGGCGAAGGAAATCAAGGACATCAGCGGCCTTACCCACGGCATCGGCTGGTGCGCGCCGCAGCAGGGCGCCTGCAAGCTGACGCTCAACATCAAGGACGGCATCATTGAGGAAGCGCTGGTGGAGACCATCGGCTGCTCCGGCATGACCCACTCCGCGGCCATGGCGAGCGAGATCCTGATCGGCAAGACCATTCTCGAAGCGCTGAACACCGACCTCGTGTGCGACGCGATCAACACCGCCATGCGCGAGCTGTTCCTCCAGATCGTCTACGGCCGCAGCCAGACGGCGTTCTCCGAGGGCGGCCTGCCCATCGGCGCCGGTCTGGAAGACCTCGGCAAGGGCCTCACGAGCCAGGTCGGCACCATGTACGCCACCAAGGTGAAGGGCCCGCGCTATCTGCAGCTCACCGAGGGCTACGTCACCCGCCTCGCTCTCGACGAAGAGGACCAGATCATCGGCTACGAATTCGTCAAGACCGGCCCCATGATGGAAAACATCAAGAAGGGCATGGACGCCAACGAAGCCGTGAAGAAGGCCACCGGCAGCTACGGCCGCTTTGCCGATGCCGCCAAGTACATCGACCCGCGTCACGAATAAGAGAGGAGGACGGAAATAATGGCACTGTTTGAAAGCTACGAAAGAAGAGTCGACAAGATCAACGCCGTCCTCGCCGAGTACGGCATCAACTCCATTGAGGAGTGCCGCGCTATCTGCAAGGAAAAGGGCTTTGATCCCTATGAGATCGTCAAGGGCGTGCAGCCCATCGCCTTCGAGAACGCCGGCTGGGCGTACTGCGTCGGCGCGGCGATCGCCATCCGCAAGGGCGTGAAGACCGCCGCCGAAGCTGCCAAGGCCATCGGCATCGGCCTGCAGAGCTTCTGCATCCCCGGCTCCGTCGCGGACGACCGCAAGGTCGGCCTCGGCCACGGCAATCTCGGCGCGATGCTGCTCTCCGACGATACGAAGTGCTTTGCCTTCCTCGCCGGTCACGAGTCCTTTGCCGCCGCTGAGGGCGCGATCGGCATCGTCCGCAACGCCAACAAGGCCCGCAAGG
>OHBE01002559.1_pt1 | contig 13187 bp, 7 predicted proteins | sample 1577231 | NCBI WGS metagenome assembly OHBE01 (sample SAMEA3541506, study PRJEB24748) | human gut metagenome | biome: human gut; feature: human-associated habitat; material: faeces | place: China | collected 2012
TTTGCAGACTTTGCGTGCCCGTTCTTTTATTTCTCGCAATGGTGTTTCCATGTTATTCGCGACGTCGGCGAAGTCGCGCGACGAGAAAATGTAGGTCAGGTAATTGTTGTGCTTATAGTTGCGGTAGGCCTCGCGTACCATCTCGGCATACTGCGTACGGTTGCGTTCCAGGGCCGAGCTGAGATCGCCGGCGACGCTGTCCGTACGGGATATCTCCTTGCGCAGCAGGCGCACCTGCTTCTCGGTCTCTTCGAGCAGTTGGTTGCGGGAGTCGAGCTGGCGCGCCAGGCGGCGAACCCGTTCCTCGGTGGCGGCGCGGCCTTCCTGTATCTTCGAGATCGCGCGTTCCTCGTCGGCAATCCTCTTTTCCAGGGCGGCGATGACCCGTTTCTGCTCTTCGATGGCATCGCGGCCCCCCTGCGCCGCAGCGGTAAAGGCGGCGAACAGGAAAAGGAGGGTCAGTATGCGGGCGGGCTTCATCACGGTCACTCTTTTTCGGCTTTGCCCTGTTCCATGCGGCGGGTGATCTGGTCAGCGTCGTAGCCCTTTTCGAGTCCCTTGCGCCAGTATATTTCGGCCATGAACTGTTCGCCCATGGCATGCAGGATATCCCCGTAATGAACCAGCAGCGCCGCACTCTCCTGCCCGTCGAGGGCGATGGCCTGCTGCCATTTTTCAATATCATGGGGTTTCGCTTTGCGATACACTTTTTTAGGTTCGTATCCTTCTCCTGTGCGAACATTATTCTTTTTCATTTGAAGAAGAACCAGTTTTTATCGATTTAACTCTCATGCCCTCACTAATAGTCTACATTCCTTTATTCATCAGGATTGCAGCTATGAGGGTAACTACAAGAAGTAGCCTGAGGGTAAACAGTTACCTTCAGACCGTATTCTCTGGAGAATTCCCTATACATTTGTTACTAAAAGCATACGGGATTAAAACATGAAGCTATAAGGAAGCAGAGAGGTTTACCTTCATTAGCTTGTTTGTCAACCTTCGTTAGCTTATCAGCTAATCCCGGTAAACGGAGAGGCTAACATTGGTTAGCTGTTGAAGGACAAAGAAGACAAACATAAGTAATCTATATCGTTATTATGATAGACCTTATAGCGTTTCATAAGATATATCAGTGTTTACCGGCTGTATTATGTTGCCGGATAAGCTGTATATAAAGAGATTTATGAGGGTAACTTTTTACTCTCAGGCTGTTCCTTGTAGCAACTCTCATAGCTGCAACCCTGATGAATAAAGGGATGTAGACTATTAATGAGAGTATGAAGGTAAAATTGATAAAAACTTTTTTCTGGAGTCATCTAAAAATTAGAAGTTGAGACTACCGATGGCCCTCAAGAACATAATCGTGTAACACTTCATCTACCCCATAAATACTATAAACATCGGAAGATTATCTCTAAGGAATTTCAACGCCATAGTTATCTGCCGCTCTATCGCTTTCTCGGAAACTGCACATCGTTCCGCTATTTCTTTATTAGTCAAATGTTGTTCCCGGCTCATTTTGAAGATCCGCCGCCGTTGAGGAGGAAGCTGTTCAATCAACTTATCAATATAGCTTTTTAAATCGGCCGCATCCAACTCATCTTCTATATCGTATGAATTTTCAAGACCTCGCAGGGCTGTCATTTTAAAATTCAACTCATAAAAATGCCGACGCGAATAATTAAAGATAATGTTACGGGTAATAATAAAGAGGAAACCGTCAAAGTTCTTGGTTTCATCAAACATTTCCCTTGATTCCCAAACTTTAACAAAAACATCTTGTACCACTTCAGAAACCTCGAAAGACGAAGTTATATAAAGCTGCGCAAAGTTATAGACTTTCAGCCAATAACAGTCATATAGACGCTCAAATGCAATTGTATTTCCAGCCTTTACCTCGGTTAATATCTCTGTTTCATCCATATTGTACAAAAACTATACAAATATAAAAGAAAAATAGATAAACTTCTATATTATTTGAAAAAATCATGCAAAAACAGGTCTTTTTATTCAAATATCTAAAGATTTTACTTCCGAAAGAAAGAATGCGGAATAACGGAAGAATCTGTTAACCAGAATATTCTTTCATCATCCCGCACCCTGCACTATTGAAAACTTTTTTAATTCATCGTCACTTCCGTACGATCTCCTGTTGCCGACACAGCATACAATTTAAACCCTTCTTTCCAGCTGAGAGGCAAAATAAACGTATGTGTAGAAGATGGAGTGGTTTCACCACTGCAAACAAAAATCAACTTTCCATCTGCATCCTTTACTTCATAAGCCACTACATTTTTCCATCCTTGGATAGTTATCGCTTCACCAATAGCCTCCGTCTTCCCTTCTGTGAAGCTTTTGGCAGTGTGTGTTGCGTGCGAACCTGCCACTACCGACGCCCTACTTTTATATAGTTCAAACGAATTGTCCGATATGTACTCCAAGGCTACATCGGGTTTGGAATATCCCAAGCCATTTACTTTATGCCTTAACGCATCTACCATATCCGGCGTTACGGTAAGAGTCCTGGTGTCATAGTCCTCAATTTTTTTATTGACAGGAGTAAGGAATCCCCACTTTTCAAAGAAATCAAGCAGATTCATCTTTGCCGACAGGCAGCAATTATAGACAAAATCCAATTGTATGTCTCCGTCCGTCATGCCTGTATAATCTTTATTACGGGCATACTCATAAACATCCGGATAGAATCCGCCTTTGTCCGACTGTTGCAAAGGAGTCCGTCCCAGCACTTTTCCGAAGTAAAGTTCCAGTTGCCAGAAAGGAACCAGTTTGCAGAAGACATCATTCGCATCGTCACCTATATTTGAAAAATCAGCATGAGAACTACCCGCAACGATTATTCCATTCCAGGCTTTTGAGTATCGATTACGGTAAACATCCCCCATGTCTTCAGTTTGTATACGCGAGCCCTGACCAAAAATTGTTGTCTGGATATACTCGGACATAATGTTATTTGTCACTTCCGTCATTCCGATCCACATCACTCCCAAACGAGTCTGGTTACAGTGACCTATTTCGTGTGCCGGTCCCCAGCAAGCGCTTGTCTTAAGTTTGGAAGGATTACATATATCACTCATTGTCATTTGATTATAAGCGGTATGATAGGAAGTGGCATACATATATGATTGATACATGACATTCAAGTACATACGGTTTCTGAACATCTTGTCATATTTCTCCAGTCCCAACAACTGCATTTCGTTCAACGCAATCTGGTCATACAAATCAATCAGTTCGTTTCCGTTATTAGCAGCATATTTACGATAGTCATTCGTTTCGAAAGTCATGTGTGCATACTTCCCTACTACGTCAAAATACTTATCCGTAGCTTTTCCCAACAGTTCATTCCAACGTCCCTCATGTTTCTGCGAGTCAAAATAACCGTTTACTGTTCCCGATGCAAAATGAATCTTCACCGGTAACGCAGCCGCATCATCCAAAGTCCGGGTATGGTACATCACGTAAACCAATCCTTTCTCACTGATTGTCAACTTGTTCGTACCCCGACTCAACGGATAGGTCACTCCTCCGAAGCCGTCACTTTCCGGAGCATCCAGATTCTGTACCTTCAAACTGATGTCATAACCGTGCGTATCGCCCACAAGTACAATCAGGTTTTCATTGGCCTTCACCGAAATACCGGTCGGATTGTCTAAAAGACTATACGGATTCGTTTTATGAGTCCCCGATTGAATATCAGGATTCGGATATGCTTTAAATTCACCCACACGGAACTCCGGCTCATATTTACCTTTAATCATGTAATAAGCCAGATTCTTAAAGAACGGGAACTCGCACTTCTCAATGTCAGCCTCAGTAATTCCCGCTTTTAGCTCACTACACGTCTCGTCTGCAAAAAGAGTTGAATAATCAAAGGCTTCGGGATTCTTTGCATAAAATTCCATTTCAGCACAAGAAGCAAACCCTTGTCCATCTCCTGCACCAGTTTTTACGATAAAGCGGAAGGATTTAGCACGAACGGGAGCATCGAATAATACTTTAGTAGCAGAAGCGGAACCTAAGAAATCTTTATCAGCCAAAGGAGTGAAAGCACTCCCATCTTCGGAATATTGAATTTCCACTTCCTTAAACTTTCCGTTGGCACCGTCCGTGCGAGGATAATAAACCAGATAATCGACATCGGACACTTCTTCCAAATTATAAGTCAGTGTAATGGGGAAGTAATTGCTGCCGGAGTTATTCCAACTGGAATGATAAATGGTAGAGTAGTCTCCGTCAAATGATTTTTCAATTCCTCCACCATCTTGGAAAGAAGAAGCGGTCCCATCCTTTACTTTCAATTTAATATCGCCTTTGATATCTTCCCCCGTGTCGGCATTATATTCATTGAGTCCATGTTGGGTGACAGACACGGTGGCAGAAACCGGTACATCGTTTTCCGTTGCATCTTCCGGCAGTTTCTCTGTAAATACGATAGTACCTTGTCTTTTGTTGTCCAATATACTGGCACGTACCGAGTAGCAGTAGTCCGTTGTCACCATTTCGGCAGAACGAGTTTTAGGAGCTTCGACAATCCAGTCGGACAGAACCGGTTCTACCTCAACATTGGTAGTCACGGCAAATTTGATTTGCGCACCCACCGCCGGTACTTCAAACGCTTGCTGATCAATCAAGATAGCCGCTTCATAACCTAGCTGACGGACTCTGATCGTTTTCGATAACCCATCTGCCGTAACCGATACGGTAGCTTCACGTACCAATCTTTCGTCACTTTGATCTACGGATATTTTCAGCAGTTTTCCTACAATCGAAGGGCGGCACCAACTTTTATCCGATTGGGCAGTCCACGCAACAGCATTTGTAGTAATCGTCAGACTTTGTTCGCTTGCTTCACTTTTGAAGTCAACTGTTGTTTTACTGATTTCCAATGTAGCAATTGCTATTTCATCGTCGCTGGAACAAGCCGCCAGCAGACTCAAGGGAATCAAGAAAAGCAGTAATAAATATATTCTTCTCATAGTTTTCAATTTAATTTATAAAAGGGGAAAAAGAACGGAGATACAAATATATCCTAGCAATCATTTGTATCTCCGCTATCAATTCTCTGTCAGAGAACGTCACTTATTTCAAGAGACATTAATCCTCCACTACCACTGTCTCTCCGGTTTCGGGATCATAGATTGTCGTTGTCACTTGTTTCAATGCCAGTTCCGACAGAGCAATCCAGTCACTTCCGGAAGTTGCAGACAATACTTTAAACCAGACATATCGAAATGTTTCATCCGAAGAAATTCTGTCCGACATATATGAGGCTTTCCGAGTTCCCGGAAGTTCTGAAAGAGAAGCCAACTTAGTCGTTCCTGTTTCATTTACATAATCAGGCTTCGATCCCACCAGTTCCTTACTTACCAAAATATCCATTTCTTTCGGATTATCACAGTTTGCGTTATCTCTAGCAGTATAAGTGAAACTAAAAAAGTTTGTTTCTTCTTTTAAATCTACTACGATATAATGCGGAAAAGGAGTCGAAGCACTCCAAGACATATGGAAGTAATTATCAGAAGCAGTACTACCGTCAAACAGATTCTTCAACGGCCCTTCTGATGTTTCCTGAGCATCGGTCCATGCATCTCCTTCTCCCGTTATTTTAAAGTCTTTAGAAATAGTTACAGTCTGCTTATTTGCTGCCGCTGCCTGTGCAGTAATAGAGCAAATTTCTCCGCCATTACCATCAGCACTGCATGGCTGTAACGTAAACACAATATCTCCATATCTTTTCAATAAATTATCCACCAATATCGTATCACTATATACACTAGCCAGACGTAAACACTCCTTACCACTTTCCGGCAATGTATAAGTAACTTTGATATACTTATAATTAGCATTCTCCGGAATCTTCCATTTCAGTTTTACAGCTCCTGCTTTCGCCTCATAAGAGAGTGTACTCGCATCCAAAGCTGTCGGAGTCGGATAAGATTCATCATCAGAGCAAGCAGTAAAAGCCGTCACTCCCAAGATTCCCATTATAATATAAGATAATATTTTTTTCATATTAATAGACATTTTATTGATTAATACCCCGGATTATTCACCAATTGTGGGTCTCTGTTTATATCAGTAGAAGGAATTGGCAACAAATACTGAGTAGGAGATTTAAACTTACGCTCAAAACTGATTTCTGTCAGTTTGGCAAAATCATCAATTGTTGACGCTTTAATATTCATACCTTTCGCTTTTACTCCGAAATATTCCTCAGCCAGAAGCCAACGACGCATATCCCAGAAATTTTGATTCTCCAGATACAATTCAATCATTCTTTCCTGACGGACAATTTCCCGAAGTTTAGATTGGTTCAGCGTAGCTATTCCATTCCATGAAGTTTCTAATGTCGGAATTCCTGCACGTTCTCTGATATAATTGATATATGTCTTAGCATTCGTCAAATCATCTGATGTTCCAATTTCAATGCAAGCTTCTGCATAAGCCAAATATAAATCTGCTAATCTAATAACCGGCCAAGGATATTGGTTCAAAGTCGTACTGCTCGTCCCCACGGTAGTATTGGGATCCACTCCTTTTTTATTCAAATATCCACCAGGACTATAGTTACCATCACGCTGCACGTTAGCTGTACCAATACTACAATTACCTCCCAAAAGGAAACTACATACCAAGCGTCCACCATCTACATAACCATCGCTGTAAGCCGGATTTGTAGCATTGTTCAATACCTCAAAGTAACCACCCTGAAAAGCTATCCAAGCATAATAACGAGGCTCACGGTCTAAATTAAAGAGAATTGTTTTCTGACCCTGTGCAGCTTGAGTAGCATGAGCAGCATCTACACTAACCACTTCGGTTTTCACTTTCGATGCAAATTCCGGATCTTCATCCCAAGGCAAACCATTCTTTGTATAAAAGCGATTCAACATAGCCCAAGTAGGACAAACACCATTCCATGCCCAACCGTCTTTCACAAACGGCAATGATTTATTTTGTACGCCATAACTACCTTCATTCCGAGTTTCGGCAAACAAAACTTCTACGTTACGTGATTCCCAATCCACCATACCTGTACGCAAACATCTGACAGCTCCTTCTTCAGGGTATGGATTAGCTTCTGACTCATCCAGCCGGTAATCTTTCTTTTTATATAAATCATGTCCGTTCAGTACGGCAAGTTCAATAGCCTCTTTACAGGCATCTCTTGCAAGTACCCACTTATTAGCGTCATAAGTAAGCGGCATCAACTGCACACCATCCTTATCTACAAAGTTGCTATAAAATTTTGAATTACCATTGAATAGCGGCGAAGCTGCATAAAGTCGCATCTTTGCCTTTAATGATTTAGCAGCGATACTAGTGGCAAGTCCGAACTCGGAAGCCGTAGAACGAACAGCCGGCAAATCATTGGCAGCTTCGTCAAACAAATTACATATCCATTCCACACATTCATCATAAGGTGTTCTTCCCAAATATTCTTCCACCGGAGTCGTGATAGAAGGTGTTTCTTTTATCAGCAAAGTAGGACCATAACAACGGGCCATCAAATAATGATAATAAGCTATCAGAAATTTAGTCTGTGCCTTATAATCCACTTTCAAATCGTTTCTCAAATCAGCTACCTTGTCAATCCTTTCAAGCAACATATAACATTGGCGGATACCCTGGAAGAAAGTGTCCCAATAAGAAATTACAGGAGTTGCCGCAGAATAGTTTCCTTTAGGGAAACCGGCAAACGTTTCATGCTCGAATGCAGTAATCACCTCATCACCTGTCATCTGGTCCAAGCTACCACTCGATATGTTACACTGCGGCAAATAGGCATAACAAGAATAAAGATAATCTCTCACTGCATCTTTATCAGCATAAGTATCCTCGTCAGTAGTTGTTTCATCCGGAACAATGTCCAGATAGTTACAAGAACTATATCCAATTAATGCAACTAGCAAGAATAAAATTCTATATATTTTTTTCATAATCACTGGTTATTATATGTTTATTTGAATGTAATTTGAACACCTAAGTTGAAAGTTCTCTGAGTAGGATAAGCCATGCCTTTTCCTCCACCCATTTCAGGATCCCACAATTTAAACGGAGAGAATGTCAGCAGATTGGTTCCACTCATATAAACTCTTCCCCATTTAAAGTTATAACCAACTTCTGCATTCTTTAATTTCAGGAAAGCGGCGTTTCTCAACCAATAAGTAGAAGATTGCATATTATTATTGTTGTTGTACTTAGTCAAACGGGGATATTTAGCATTCGGATTCTGATTTTCTTTGCTCCAATAATCCTCTGCAATCCACTCCAACACATTGTTTTTACTTTGAGTACCAAAAGGCTCAAAACCACTCATCATCAATGAGACGTTAGCCTGTCCCTGAAAGAATACGGAGAAGTCCCATTTCTTCCAAGTAATAGACGGACCGAAACCATAGATAATTTCAGGAATAGTAGGATGACCAATGGCGACTCTGTCATCGGAGTCTATCTGTCCGTCATAATTACCATTTACATCCGGTTGGTCTACATATTTCACATCACCTGCCGCTATTGTTATATTACCTAATGTAGAGGTAGGATTATTCGCTATATCAGCTTCGTCAATATATAGTCCGTCAGCTACATATCCCCATAGTGTATTCAAGGGTTTTCCTACTGCGGACAGAGCCGGACGTATATCAGCGGCCTCATCAGTTTCCATTACACGATTTCTGGCAAACGTAAACGTTCCTTTAAACTGAATTGATAGATCTCTATTGATCTGTTTACCATAATCAACCGCCAGATCAACTCCCCAGTTCTTTACCTTGGCAAAGTTTCCATAGATTACTGTGTTGGCTGCTCCCAGATAATTAGGAATAGAACCTTTTGTAGTAAGGATATTACTTCTGATCTCACGGAATGCGTCAACTGTCAAATTGAGAGAGTTAAATAATTGAATGTCTGCTCCCACATTCAGCTTATGACCTACCTCCCATGTCATATCTTCATTTTCAAATCTTGAGAATGTAGGGCCATTATGTGACTCTTTATGGCTGCCATAACCAGTCTGATAGCTGGGCGAATCATTCAATGTAGTGATTCCCATATACAAGAAACGAGTATAAGGTACTTGGTCGTTACCCACCAAACCATAAGAACCGCGAATTTTGAAATTAGATACTATATTTCTAATTGGTTCCCAGAATTTCTCCTGACTGATATTCCAACCCACTGACACAGAGGGGAAGAATCCGAAACGATGTCCTTTTGCGAAGTTCTCAGATCCATTATAACCAGCATTGAACTCAAATAAATAGCGATTGGCATAATCATAAGCAGCACGAACGGCAATACCCATTCTACGTTTGGGCAAAGAGTTCAATAAACTGGAATTAAAATTTGAGTTATATTCATCCTGGTTATACAACAACATACCACCTACATGATGATCGCCAAAAGCACGGTCATAATTAAAGTAACCTTGAATGTAAAAGCGTCTGTCACCGTCAGTACCAAAGAAAGAATCTAACGTATGATTGGTTGCATCCCCTATTGAATTTACTGTATAATTATATGTTCCATCTTCATTCTTGGTATAGTCAGTCAACTGGTAAGTATTATAACCCTGTAAACGATATTTGGAATTATAACTCCAGTTCTTAAATGAAATCAATGCTTTGAAGCTCAATCCTTTGGTAATAAAATCAAGTTTCTGATCAAAGTCCAGATTGGCAACGACCGTACTCTCGAACGTATCCTTATATCCCATACTGGACACAGCAACAGGGTTTACAGGATTATAGTTACCTGCCACAATACTACCCCAACGATACCATTTCTCATCTTCTTGCGGATACATTACAGGAAAATCGACCGGGTTAGTTCCCATGATAGCCCCAAAAATATTATCTACACCGGCTCCTTCTGAAGTTGTCAACGGACCATGCATATTGTTCAACTGTACATTCAAGTGTAAAGACAAAGTAGAAGTCTTCGACATATGGAAGTCCACATTATTCTGAAATGCATATTTCATATAGTCGATATTATTCTTATAAGAGAAGAAGTTGCTGGAACGGTCTTTCAGCATACCTGTTTCATGATTGACATTCACATTCATAAAGTAAGTAATCTTGGAAGTACCTCCGCGAACATTGAAGTTAGCTTTCTGATTGAAGGTCGCGTTCTTGAATACTTCGTCGTACCAATCCACATTCGGGTAAATGTATGGATTCAAGTTATTCGCCGTACCATAGATTTTATCATCTGAATACAGTGCATCTCCGGTACCTTGATTAGTAACGGCTTCATTATACATTCTCATAAACGTCACTCCGTCCACCGTTTTCGGGCGCTTAATGGGGGTATTGACGTAAGCCTCTACACGCACACCGATAATCGGTTTTTCAAGGTCGGAACCCGACTTGGTTTTAATGATAAGTACACCATTCGCACCGCGTGTACCGTACATGGCGGAAGCAGTTACATCTTTCAGTACAGAAAAACTTTCAATGACTTCCGGATCAAGTGCATTCAAATCCGCTTTTGAGATTTCAACTCCGTCAAGTACAATAAGCGGAGTAGCACTGTTCATGGTAGCAACACCACGGATAAAGAAATCCGCACCGTTATTTCCAGGCTCACCACTACGTTGATAAGAGATCACACCGGAAAGGCGACCGGCAAAAGCCGTAGAAAGATTAGCAGTCGGTACTTTCAAATCTGCCGGACGTACAGACTGGATAGAACCTGTTACTGTTTCTTTCTTCTGTCCTGTTCCGAAGGCCGTTACGACTACTTCATCCAGCTGTTCTGCATCGTCAGATAAAGTAACACTCAGTACTTTCTGGTTTCCTACTTTGATCTCCTTAGAAGAATATCCGATAAAAGAGATAACCAGAACATCACTGGAAGTCGCCATAACCTCGAACTTACCATCTACATCGGTAGTCGTACCGGTTTTTGTTCCTTTAATCATAACAGATGCCCCAGGAATGGGATCTCCGGTGGCCGACTCGGTCACTACACCAATAATCTTGTGTTTGGCCGCTTGTTGAGTAGATTCGCCTTCAACTTTTAAAATAACTTCGTTACCTTTAATAGTATAACTGACTCCACTCCCTTTGAATACTTCGTTAAGCACTTCATTAATTGTACCCGAACAATTAATATTTCTAGTTTTTGTGTTTTTCAGGTCTGCTGCATTGTAGAAAAAAGTATAACTACTGTTTTTTTCAATAAGCTGAATAGCCTGTTTAATAGTGATTGACTGCCCTTTTACTGAAACTTGTCCCTGAGCTCCAAGGACAGATAACGGATAAAAAAGCAAAGTGAGGACGATATACTTCAAATATCGCCTGCAACTAGAGATTCTTTGTTTTCTCATGCTTCGACTGATTAGATTAGACATTCGATTAAGTTTATAATAAAATATTTATATTGATATTAATGAATAATAATTTGTTCATTGTGTGTTTCTATGGTCAAATTGAGACTAAAACAGATTTTATCAAGTACATCATCCAAAGTTTCGTCATAACGGATACTCCCACTAAACAATGCTTTTTTTCCTAAATTCCTCTTTAAGACTATATTTGTATTATACATCTGATTGACTGTTTCAATCAGTTGAGTCAACGGAACATCTTCAAAGTTATATCTTCCATTTTCCCAACTGATATTTGAGATATTCTCTATTTGTGTTTGTGCATTATCTACATTATAAGTCACTTTCTGAAGTGGTTGCATGACTATTTTCTTCCCGGTAGATTCAACATTAAATTCTATCTTACCATGAAACAGCGTAATTTCATTCTGCTTTATATCATCTTGCTTGACAAGAAAGCAAGTTCCCTTCACTTCTATAAAAGCTTTATTAATGTGTACTTGAAAAGTACTTCCCTCGTGCTTATAAACTTCAAATAATGAATTACCACTCAACCAGACTTTTCTGTCTTTATTAAAATCTTTTGCAAATTGAATAGAACTTCCGGGCTTCATCCAGACCTTGGTGCTATCCGGCAAAATATACATCATACTTTGTTGGGCTTCAATCCTTACCAACTCATTCATTTCCGCTTTATTATCACCTAAAATCATCCAAAGTCCACCTATCAACAATAGGATAGCTACTGAAGCGGCAGCCAAATATGGCCTTAGTTCTACAAGAACTTAGTAATACATCTCACATCTTTTTTATTTTTTTTCGCATTAATCAATTAACTACATTGCTAATTATCAGATAATTACAGCTTACGTTCAAAAAAACTTTCACTTTTTTACAAAGTCGATGTGGGGTTAGAAAGAGCTGGTGTGTATTTATAGTATATGAGCAACAATAGAGTTTAAAACCAACAAGGTAGAATAGAATGGATAAGGTCGAAAGGAAAAGATTAATCAAAAGTCTGCTGTCAGGTAGACTCTCCAAAAAGCAACGGAAAGCCTTTGCTGACTTGGAATCGGTAAATATAGAAATAAAAAAACAATGGAATGAATCTGGAAACAGAGCTGCTGATATGGCAATAAAAGAACAAATATGGAAAAAGGTAAAAACCAAATGTGAATACAGGAAAAATAACAGAGTTCTTGTAGAACCAAGGTGGTATTTTGCCGCTGCCTCAATTGCATTTTTATTGACAATAGGCGGATTCTGGTTAACGTTTAAAGGCGACAAGATAGCTAATGAGCTTATTAAAATTACAGCTCAGCAGAACCAGATGTACACTCTTCCGGATAGCAGCAAAGTATGGATGGAGCCCGGAAGTTCTATTCAATATACAAAAGCTTTTAACAAAGAAAGAAAAGTCTGGTTGAGTGGTAATTCATTATTTGAAGTTTATAAGCATGAAGGAAGTACTTTCCAAGTATATATCGACAAGGCTTTTATTGAAGTAAAAGGAACTTGCTTCCATATCAAACAAACCGATGCCGAAAAGAACGAAATTACATTGTTTCGTGGAAAGATAGAATTTAATGTTGAATCCACCGGACAAAAAACAGTAATGAAGCCTTTACAAAGAGTGATATACAATCCGCGTAATGCTGAAATGAGAGTAGAACAGATTACTAATATAAAATGGGAAAACGGAAAATATAACTTCACGGATATTCCCTTGCAAGAGCTTATTAGTATCATCAATCAAATGTACAACTCCGACGTCACATTAGCAAAAGGTATCAATCATGAATCAGCATTTACCGGAAGCATTCGCTATGAC